>Ga0315284_10004786_pt1 | contig 19228 bp, 19 predicted proteins | sample YL17G09_16_MG_FD_203696 | JGI IMG/M metagenome (GOLD analysis project Ga0315284, IMG submission 203696) | Sediment microbial communities from Yellowstone Lake, YNP, Wyoming, USA - YL17G09_16 | ecosystem: Environmental > Aquatic > Freshwater > Lake > Sediment | place: USA: Wyoming | collected... | reverse complement strand
GTCAAAATTGTAAAATAAATTCTCAATTATCTTCTCCAACCCACGAATATAGGTTGGATGATCCGCATATAAAATTATTTCAAATGTATGATTAGGCGAAGATTTCACTAATTTCTCCAATGTGCGCTCTATTTCTCCAATATTCCAATTCTTCGTCTGGGTTATAATCACCGTATTCTGTGGAATTAAAAAACGATCTTTTCGATTCCATTCCGTCACAATAAATCCCTCATTTTGCACCGTCTTATTCGCCACTGTCCGCAATATTTCATTCTTCTGAAATGGCTGGTTTTGCACCTTTTTTTCCACCCGCTTATGGTATTCCTTCTCACAATCAATTGCCAACCGATTTAAAATTTGGCTGCGGTATATTTTGTGTGTGTCATAAGCACCAATATTTTCGCTCAAAATATTATGCAGAACCAGTCTATAAAATGCTTTAGTTTCCTCTTCTATTTTTCGCTCTTCTTTGCTGTTTCGAATAATTTTATCCAAAGATTCCTTAACAAAATCACTGTCAGCATCTTCCCCAACATGATTGCAAAGATTAATAATTAAAAGAAAACGGTATTGATCAAAATGGTATTTCTTATAATATCCGAATAATTGGAAAAAATGAATATCCACAGCATTTTCAGATGCTGGCAAAAAAATGCTGTCAATATCTCCAATATATGCAGTTAGAACATGATTCTCTATCTTCTTTAATTCCATCCTAGTGTTATGATTTGCCCAAATAATTAATTCCTTTTTCGCTTTTTTCTCCAATTCCACCTTACATTTATATTCTTCCTGCCCTGTATTCTGGGCTGTTTTAATCGTTTTTTTCATGTCAATTGACCAAAATATATCTAACTGCGAATGCACCAGGAATTCACAGCTGAATTTGTCTGGGGTTTTATTCTCCAAAATAATATGATATCCTTGTAGGTCTCCCTCTTCAATCACATCATTAATTTCTTGAATGGTGTCTTTTGACTCCAAAATATTTATAAAAATTTTCTTACATTTCATTGCCGAAATATTATAAATAGAATATATTTATAATCTTGAAATAACGCCAATCTTACAAGAGTGTATATGCTTGCAAACTTGGTAGAGGAAATGAAGAATGGAATTTATAAGGATATTCGTAGGGTTTTCTGAATAATGGTTTATTATAAAAATTTAAGGGGTTTGAGCCAGTACGTAAATAATTATATGGTTTGTCCATGTAATCTTGCCAAAATTCAGTGGCACTAGTATCAGTCTTCTTCCACAAATACGATAAATTATACACAAAAAGAAGAATGATTAAAATTATTAAAATCAAAAGTGTCCAAAATAAATTTCCCATTATAAATATATGCTATATATTTTTTTATTCGGAATTCTGTTTCAATAGTTTGGGAAATTATTGAAGCTACCTAGCATAAAAAGAAAATGGTGACTGTAAAAGTACTCGCTGGACAATAATCCCAGATGGTATAGTTCTTAAATATGAACATTCTTATAAACAAAATATCGAATCATCTTTTTAATAAGAATAATTAAAATAATTAAAATTATTAAAATCAAAAGTATCCAAAATAAATTTCCCATTATAAATATATGCTATATATTTTTTTCTTCGCAATTCTTTTCTCAATTATTATTGGTTTAGCAGTCTGGGCAATTATTGAAGCCGCCCAGCATAGAAAGAGTAGAAATAGAATACTTGTTGGTGACTGTAAAAGCACCCGCTGGGGATGTTGTCCAGATGGGATAGTTCCTAAATATGAACCGATGGGCTCAAATTGTATTCCTCTTAAAAAATAAAATATCGAATCATCCTTTCAATCCACCCCATTTGTTGTGGAGCAGATAACTGGTAATTAGTAATAAATTCAGAATGTTTTTTGGTTTCATAAATCATTAGATTTCCATCAAAATGCAATTCATTACCCTCAATACTAATGCGGTTTGTGCTTTCCTTGAGCAGAGGAATTCTACGAAAAAACCACATACGCAATTGTCTGATATTCATACTATTGAAAAAATCTGCACTTAATATATGAGGACGCTCCCTCATTTTATCAATAGCAATCTTCTTGCTCAAAAATCGGCGACCCTGAGGTCCCAATTTTTTGTCTGTCTTAGTAATATCTTCAATGGAATATCCAACACAATAAATATCATCTTCATCGGGGTCAATAGTAAAGCTATATTCTTTTTTATGCATTTTTGATAAGTGGTTAATCCATTCATCTAATTTCATAAAAGCAATATGAATTCTTGTCTTATTACTGAGCATTGCACGGAAATATTTGATCTTTATATCACGATAGAAATCATCCATTTCAACATCCACTCGTGGCTGTTCATAGTGATCTTTCTTATTGATTCCAAGACTCAAAAGATATTCATCTGGTATTTTTTCATATTCGTCAAGACGGTATCTATTTTTGTCTTGCCCAAAAAACTTGGAACTCTTCCTGAGAGTAATTAAATCCTCATAATTCTTTCCAGAAAAGTAGCCACCCTGTGTCCGAGAATTTACACTCTTCAAATCATCGCCATTTCCCTCTAGTACGAATCCAAATTTAATATGAATAATATGTCCATTCTCAATTTTATTTGCTAGAATAGCACTATTGTATATCTCATAAGGATTCGGTTTATCACGATTGTATAACATCTTCAAATCAGCATTTTTAATATCACAATAAATTCCGAGCCCAGATTTCACGAAAAATTTTCCCAGTGAAATGCATTCTTTTGGCGACTTTTTTGAGTCTTTTGGGTCAAAACCATTAAAACGATTCTTCTTATCAGAAATAACTTCTTTTGCCGGATTATATACACAATAAATGGGCTTTTTAATCAGCCTCTTCAGTGCAGTATTCCTCAAAAAAGGGCGATTCTGGCGAAGCTTCGAGTGATCACCATTGTATTTCACTCCAGCATAAAATACTCCATTTGTCTCCTTATTCTTAACATAAGCAAAACAATATGCACTTATTTTATTTGATTTTCCAACTAGCTGGTAAATCCAGGTAAAAGAAACTGGCGTATCCGTAGTCATTTTTATAGTAATTTGTTTTATTTCTTTTAAATCAAATCAAATCAAAATATTTTCATTTTTTTTCCGGACTCGTAAATCACTAGAAATCCCAAATTTTTCCTGCTATTATTTCCAAAAGCCCTTGAAAGTCCTACATCAACGCGCCAAAGTTTCTTATTGCAGACTTCATTTACCTTTTCTTGAACTGTATGCCCGATTACCATATGATTTGCTTTAAGATTTTGTAGGCTCAACGATAATCGCTTACAATTTACATTATTAAAGCCAAATTCACGTGTTGTTAGTATTCCATTTTCGCCATTTATTATATTAAAAAACACATTGTCTTCATGAAGGCTCATTTCATTGGATAAAAATTTATGAAGCATTGCATTTAATTTTGAAATTGAATATTTTTTGGATATTTCCGGGGGTATTCCTGCATGGGAAAAAATCCAGCCTTCAATATTAACTACAAGATAACATTTTTTCGCAAATTTGCGAAATTGATTATTAAAATACTTTAGACGCTTTAATTCACCTCCCATTTCTTGAATTCCATGGTCACCACTATAACTAAAATTTCCGCGAATATTCATGAATTCATGGTTGCCCAATAATATTATTACATCTCCTCCTTTACGTTTTGCTAGTTTTATTAGTTTGCTGAGAAAATTAATCACTTTAAGATCACTATCTCCCGTCCAATTATCAACTCTTGCTTTTCCATCAACTAAATCTCCAATCATTACTAAATAAGTTTTTTCACCGATCCATTCCAATTTATCATTTATTAAACCTGCTTTTTTTAAAACAGCTATTAATACTTCATAATCAGCATGAATATCTCCAATAACTACAATTTTTTCAACCATTTTATAAATTCCTTTCATTATTATTTATGAAGATATTAAAAACAATCTTATATTATTTTATAATGAGTTCCAGAGTTTTTGATGTTAGTTATCGGAATGAAGCGCGCAGAGTTACTGTAAATGATAATACTAAGATTGGGTATTTTATTGAGAAAGCAATTGGAATTTATGACTTAAATATTGATGATGTTACTGGATTATATTTTGTTGATAATGATAATCAAGAAGTTTTTTTACATAATCGCAGCTATACCAAATTTTTTGAAACTATGGCTATTTTATTGCGCGAATATCCGTATATAACATTATTCACAATTACAACTTCCAGACATTTAAGAACCCCTCAAAATATAAATAAATTTCGGCGGGAATATAAGCGTTTTATTACGAATAATAATAATCGCGTGTTTTTTGATAGACCATATATGAATGTAACAAATAATTATTATGGGCAACAACATCCTCCAGATATGTTAAATAACCAATTAAATCAACCAATAACATATTACAGAGCGGAAATGCATGTAACAAATAATTATTTTAATGATCAACCAGATAGACCTGCTGAAAGATATTCCAATCCTCGTCCTCATCAGCAGCCACAGCAGCAGCCACAGCCTCAGCCTCATCAGCAGCCACAGCAGCAGCTACAGCCTCAGCCACAGCAGCAGCCACAGCAGCAGCCACAGCCTCAGCCTACTATTCGTATCTCAGAACCATATAATAATCAGGCAAATAATATAGAAATAGAGCTAAATTATTTATATAATCCAGATAGAGGTCATTTTAATATTATCCAGAATCCAAACAGAAATAATATAATTGATTATATTTATAATTTTATAACAACGCCACTGACTCCAGGAGTCAATGAAGAAACTATTAATCAATTACGTCGCGGAACTTATACAAGTCTTCGCGAACATATTATTTCAGAATGCACACAATGTACAATTAGTCTAGAAGATTTCTCTGATACAACAGAAGTAATTGTTCTTCCTTGTCGCCATGCTTTTACTGTGGATGGAATCCGAAGATGGCTCCAAACAAATACAACATGTCCTACTTGTAGAGAAAGAGTTGGCGTAGAGGTTAATTCTCAAATTGGATAAAAAAATTGATGGTAAAAAAATAGTGAATTATTTACTAAATATCAGAATAAAAACCGATGAATAATCTTAAAATAACTCTTGAAGAATTTGAAAAAATGCAGATTCCAATAATGTTAAACCCATACTGGGAAACCTGTTTTTTAAGGCTTCAATGTGGTCCAGGATGTATAAGGTGCCATGGTTCAAAACCCGGCTGTAATAATCCTCCTATAATAAATATAAGGGATATGTATCTTGCTTGGGTTCATAGAGAGAAAATTATTAACAAGTACATGAAGATAAATTTGCTCGCTCTGGACTTTATCTGGCAAGTGGGAAACATGCGCTTTCGTCAATATCGGATGCCTATTGGCATCATGTCGAAAACGGAGGCTGCACTCATGGATTTGACTTTACATCAAAGACGGATCAATAAATTCGAAGCATACTTCACAAAAATTCCAGATATGCTCCAAAGTCATGTTACTAATCTTTCTAGCTTGACTCTTTCAAGGGACCAAGCTAAGTTGATATGTGACTGGGTTGAGGATGTATTCCTCATACAACTACCTATGGGTGCCCGCAAGAAGATGCTTATGACATCAATTGCACTGTCATTTCTTATCAATCGTCTTGTTCCTAACGGAAACAAAAGATTGATACTCATGATGTTTCATGCAGTCTTTAATAAGTCTCTTGTTCAGAATCCGAAAAAAAGAAGGCAGAGACTTGGAATTCATTATGAGTATTTTCTCGACGGTATCTTTCCACCGCCGAAGATTTAAAATGCCTATTTTTATAAATCAACTTATAACAATGAATAGTAAAAGGTCTATGATGACTTGTGCAGTTCCTGCTTTTCTCTTATAAAAAGAGCATATAAGGTAGGAATAATAAAAGATACACGTTAAAACTCATCAGTTAGGGTTGTCGCCTTAACAAAATCATAATTTACACGCTTTGTAACGGGCAAACCTTGAAGTTTTTTTTGTTAAGTAAAATTGGCATTTTAAATCTTCAAGGGTGTAAAAAATAACCTTCATAAGAAGATTTGGAAGGTGGTAATTTGAAAACTTTAGAATTTTATTATAATTCCAAGAGAATACGCCTATTGTGCATTTCCACCAACACCTTTTGCATCTTTGTCTATGTCCCATGTCATCATCCCAGCTAATCTATTCAATATAACAAATTATTTCAAATTCAAGGCGTCTTGTAGTGACATATTTTTACAATTGTCATCCAATCATGGCTCTAAAAATCACAATATTATCTTTGCTAGATTTACACCCCAATTTGTCATATAAAAAATCATATCATATTACACTTGATTGTAATATGTTGAACCACCTTCTATCCATAAATCATATTCCATGGGCTACCATTCACTATATTTATAAGATTCTGCTAATAACATTCTCCACTCCAAGCTTGCGTTGTGGAACTTATGAAAATTTTTGAGAAAATATTATTCTAGAATGCACATAATGTACATTTAGTCTAGAGGATTTCTCTGTTCTTCTATGTCAGCATGATTTTACTGTGGATAGAATTTAAAAATGCCTACAAACAAATACAACATGTCTAACATGCAGAGAAAGAGTTGTTGCACAAGTACGCGAACAAACATAAAAAAATTGATGGGTAAAAAATATAAATTTTAGAATATTGTCAAGAAAATGAGCGAACCTAGAAGAGTTATTCAAATTTCCTTGGAAGAACAATTGAAAGCCAATGGCATTCCTGTATCGTTGGATCCAGAATCGAAGCCCATTATATGTGGCAGGTGGTGTATTTGTAGAATCTCAAATTCAAGGTGTAACAATCCTGGCGAGGGAAAACGACAAAATTACGTTCAATGTCATCAAAAATTTGAATTGAATTGGAATCGTAACAAGTATAAGAATCTCAGCATTCTATACTCATTGAAGCTATGTAGGACTTCATCTCGAATGCACTGGTCGTTTTTTTCTGCAACTGGTTATCGGTTAAGTGAGATCAAGAACCGTGAATTCAGACGAATAGTAGAGCTCAGACGGAGCTTCACAGAGGTCCCAATTGAATTGCTTCATTGTGCTAGGCAGATCGACCCAATAAATTTGTCAAGACAACAGTGGAAAGTACTTCTTCCAACTTTGCAGGACCATTTCCCATCAGTCCCATGCAAGTTTTACTTGCTTCTCATCAAGCTGTCACTTGGTCTTGGTTTTCTTACCAAGCGGCTATGTGATAAATATACGCAGCTTTGTCCGTTTATTTTAGGAAGGTGTCTTACACCTCGGCTTGTTCGTATTAAGTACGCACGGGCTTTAAGGTTGTTCTTTTGGGAAAAACCGGTAAATCAGCCAAATTGGCTGGACATTTTTTTTCCTTTAAATTCCTGGGTCTAAATCCTGGTAAAAATTTTTACCAAATATTTATAATTCCCAATGAATATGCCCATTGCGCATTTCCATCCACACCTTTTGCATCATTGTCAGCATCCCATGTCATAATTCCTGCCAGACCTTTCGACACTGCAAATGATGTCAAATTCAGGGCGTCTTGCAGCGACATATTTTTCCCGGTGTCATCCAATCCTGGCATAAGCCCTAATATTATCTTTTCTGGACTAACGCCCCAATTTGTCAAATAAAAATTCACATCAAATTGCACTTGATTGTAATATGTTGAGCCACTTTCTATCCATAAATCGTATTCCATAGGCTGCCATGCACTCAAATTGCCAATTGTTAGGTTTATTAGATTTTGTTGATAACAACCACCACTCCAAGCTTGTGCTGGGGTTGTTAATGAAATATATAGTCCAGGGTTTATATTTTTTAGTGTGTTTATCAATGAAGCAGCCTGATTGGCGAAATTACTGGGAACGTTCCCGGATGAATCCTCTATATCAAAATCAGCACCATCAAAATTACATAGATTTAAGACCGAATTTATGTTTGATGCAAGAAATCCAGGAGAATCGTACAAGTCAGAGCCATAAAATGGAAAAGTAGCACCCCCAATGGAAAGACTTATTTTGCCTCCATTTGAATGGACTAAATTGACAATGGCTTGAGTTTCACTAATGGTTATTCCTTCAAATCCGGGGATGTAGTCGGTCCCGGAAAAATTAAAACTAGCGAATGCTAGCATAACGCGAGTATTGGGCATAACATTTTTAGAAATCATTTCCTGAACAAGGGCAAAAGGATCGGTGCCCCATGTTGTCACATATGTTGTATATGTCATATATAATATGACATATATTTTATATTACTTCAATGGTATTCCATGCTAGATATATTCTTAAATAAGCATCAAATGATCAGCAATTAAGGGAGCTACAATAGCATTAGCGTAAGAAGCATGATGTGCTACAAGAGCATGGGCGTAAGAATGATCAGCAATTAAGGGAGCTACAATAGTATGTACGTAAGAAGCATGATGTGCTACAATAGCATGTACGTAAGAATGATCCGCAATTAAGGGAGCTACAACAGCATTAGCGTAAGAAGCATGATGTGCTACAAGAGCATGGGGGGGTAAGGGGGGAAGCGCGCTTCCCCCCAAAAAGTGATATTTATTTCAGCTTAAAATTATCCCAATATAAGTCTTAAAATGCAAAATCCTGAAATCTACCTCTCCAATGAAGAAAATATTTTCCACCAATTGAGAGGGCATTTTTTAAAAATAAATATTGAAAGACATGGAGAACAATCCATCATTTTAGAAGAAAAGAAAATCCCCACAAATTCTCTCCAGCAAATGCAAATGAAAATATTGGAGGGCAGAATGCAAAAATTAAAGTATGAGCGATTACGCAAAAAAGGCGAAAAATTAGAAGCAGGTAGCACCCCAATTACTGAAGAAGATGCTAAAAATAATCTACAAAAATATGGGTCTTCTGTGGGATATTATACAATTGATAATTTATTAGACCGGCTAAAACAGAATGATGTGGTGGCCATAGAAGAAGAGAAAAAACCACTGAGCTGGAAAGATCTTTCAGAAGAAGACCAAAAGCGCAAAATGAGAGAGTTTATCCAGCAATTCAAGAGCGATATGGAAGAGGATATTTGGCTGGAAATGTCGAAAGACGTTTTCCGGAATATGAAGACTATTCCAATCACTTGGGCTAAAAAATCCCAGAAAATATTGGAAATTCCCAATTTAGTGATTCACCAATCCTGTTTTTTCTGGAACTTTGACTAATTTATTTTCTGGTAATAAATTAATGTATTATACACCATTTATTATATTATTATTAGTTGTTATAGTCGCAATTTGTTGTCAATGTGCCAATAAATATCGCGAAAATTATAAAAATACTCCACCTGGTGTAGCATATACACTCGAGAATGATTTAGATATCCTGAATCCCAAAATTCAGAAAAATTACACGCAAACCTATTTTGCCTTTTTACTCCAATTATTCGCCGCGCTGTCAAGTAAGAGGAAAGCCTATAATACCACTTTACTGGAAAATTATGCCAAAAATACGATCGACTCCAATGCGCAGGATAAATTAAATATTCTCGTGCAGCCAGTTCTGAGCCGTATTAAAGAAATTGCCCCAATGACTGAATTTTGGCAAGTGGGCTATGAAACCTGGAAAGTCTATAAAATCGACAATTCTCCTCTTCTTCTCAACAAAATTGATATGTTTATATACGATCGAATTGGATGGACGGAATTGCGGATATTACTAGAAATCTGTGAGCTTCCAAAAGGTTCGCCCATAGATTGTCGCAAAAAAGGCGATCCATCATTCGTCTCAGTTGCTGAAAAAACAACGCCGGAATTCCCGCGATATTGGGTAGGTTATCCCGCACATGACCAGCTTATTCCTCTTCCAGATGAAGTTATTGTGAGTCAGAAGTCAGTTGAGAACGCCAAAGGAGTAAATTACGCTATTCCATGCCCATATCAGGAAATATGGATCAATAACATTGAAATTGTTAATTCCAATCTTACTTTGGATGCCTTTGAAAATTATAGTGGAGTTTCTTTGCCCGGTATCAATCGTATTCCGTTCGATTACACGAAATATTCCGGGGATAATAATCCAATTCAATTCCCTAACCGTGTCAATAATCAATGGATTACACTAGATACGCAGCCTAAAAATGTCAGCGCTTACCCTTGCACACCGGTTCCCTTCGTTTGGGACAGCCTGGGTCTTCGCCCGGAGGTTCATCCCACCAGAAGATGCCCCGGTGTTCGCACGGCTACAACTCAACAGCCACTTACAACCAGTTTGGACCCATCTATGTTCCAATACCCCAGGAATATTACGAAATACACCTGGATGTTCGACAATACCAGGATTATTCCGGCGCTGCAGTATATTGGCACTTAATTTCTATATATTATATAGAATGATTGAATATATCAAAAGCAAAAAAGGATATTATTATAAATTATTAAAAAATGGTGAAAAAAAAAGAATATCGCAAGATGAATATAATAAAAAAATAAAAAGTAAAAAAATGACTGGCGGAGCAGGAGAACCGATAGAAAAAGATGATATTATGTATCAAGATGATTTAGTATGTATATTAAAGCCAGAAGTTAAAAAAGGAATAATCGTATTTTCTGAATTTACACAGCCATTAAAAACAATTAGTTTATGTAATAATAATACTCAAGAAAAATGTGTAAATAATTCTAGAAATAAATTTGATGCATTTATTTTTTATGAACCATATTATTCAAGAGATATTGATTATTCAACAATAGATACAGAGATAAGTAGTTCTTATGGTGAAATAGATAAAAACTTTAAAATTTTTATTCGTATAGATCCAAATCAAACATTTGTAAAAAATAGAAATATATTTGTAAAAATACCACATTTAGACCCAAATTTTCTTGTTAGAGATATTATTTATCAAGACGATTTAGTGTGTATATTACATCCAGAAGTTAAAAAAGGTATAATCGTATTTTCTAGATTTACACAGCCACCAGAAATGGATAGTTTATGCACTGAGGGATTAAAAACAGGAGAAAAACTTAGAAGTGAATGTATAAATTTTGGTAGGAAAATATATCATCCATATATATTTTTCAGAGCACCGTATTATTCAAGACCAATTGACTATTCATCAATAGAAACAGAAATAAATAGTTCTTATGGCAAACAAGTCGATATATCATCAAGAGTTTATATTAGAGTTGATCCAGATAGAACATTTGTATTTTCAAGTGAAATTAGAAATTATTTTAGACATCGTTCTTGGTATGGTAAAGTAGAACAAGTTATAGAAAATTCTAAAAAAACATTATCAGAATATTTAACAATAATTAAAAATAATGAGAGTATTGAAGAACTTGCAAAATATAATAAAAATAAAAAAATATGGTATGATTTATATACTAGTAAAGCAGAATTACGTCCAAAAATTGAATCACTAGAAAATACAATTTTTAATGATAATCCTATATATATGAATAGTGAAATACTTGTATCAATCCCGCATTTAACTCCTAATTTTTTTGTTTTATGTATTCCACCATCGCCACCATTGCCGCCATTGCCGCCATCGCCGCATTTGCCACCATTGGCAGAATATAAGTCACGCCGATTACAACAATATTTTCCATTTCCAAACCCAATTGGTTTTCCTCCTAAAATAGATAGTATTTGGAACCCAATTAAAGGTCAATGGATTTCTCCCAAACATAAAAAATGGATGAAAGAAGGACACCCCAAATGGTTTCTTTCAAAAAAATGGGATAATTTTTAAAAAAAAATATAAATTATTTTATACATGGTGAAAAACATTTCCTCCCAGTAAGTTTGGAGGTGTTGGTGGTCTCACATTCTCCACTGAGGGAGCCTCTTGGCGCATGGTTTGTCGGAATGAAATTGTCCGCTCCTGCATTTCAATCGCTTCATTCTCTTTTTTCTTACTATCTTCCAATAATGCCTCCATATCCTTATTCTTATACTCATTTATTATGGATTCAGTCGATTCCATAAACATTGAAAATACCTCGGCGTGCCGTAGTTTTATATCATCAATTTTTATCTCGTATTTCTTGAAAAGGAATAAAAACGCCCAGCATTCATACTTCATTTTCTGATAAAATATTCGCATCAGAAAAAATCTCTCTTCTACTTTAAAAATATGAGTGTATCCATTGATAAATCCCCCTAGTAATGATAGCCCCCAGGCGCTCCAATAAATCGGATTCTGGACGCCTTCAGCAGAAGTATAATAGTATTGTATGGATAATAGAGCTGGAATAGCGACTCCAAGAGTCACTGAAAAAAACTTATACATATAGTATAAAACGGCGAGAACATGTTTTTCCCTGCGAATATAATATAGTTTATTCAGAAAACGCCGGCGATACAAAATCTTCTGTTCGTTTGTTAGATTCGTTGTTCCAATAATTGCTTCTGGGTTTGTAAAAAAGTCATTTGAATAATTTTCTTCTTCTGGCAAAACGTTTGGATTGCACGGCATTTTTAATATATATTGTCCATCATTTTTTAAGTTCTATAAAAAATGATTTAAAAAGATGCGGCTTATTAAAATGAATACACAATGGGAATATTAAAATGTTTTTACGACAAAATAATTTATGATCAATTCATAAAATTAGGTGATGACTATCGCCATTTTCTCCTCCATGATTGGGAAAAGGACACCGATATTTCGGAATCAGACTTCTACTTAGCGATTGAAAAAGCTGCCATTTCCCAATTTCGTTTTGTATATAAAGTTGATCTAAAAAATAATATTTGGAAAGTCATTCAGAGCATGCGCCGGATGATTCTGCGTGAAGACGAAATTAAAGTCCAGTTCGCAGAATTACTGAAAATAAATGCAATATTACCTGCACAACGTTCGCCGGAATGGTATGTTTTCCGAGAAAATATGATAACGGCAAGCGATTGGGGTAAAGTAATGGGCTACATAGGGACAGATGTGGAGCTCCTCCGGAATAAATTGGGGATCACTCAATTCAAAGGAAATGCAGCCACACAGTTCGGCACAAAATATGAGCCCGTAGCTACTTCCATATACGAAAAACGCATGGAAAAACAAATAATAGATTTTGGCTGCCTGAGGCATCCCAATCCGGACCTTTTTTTCCTAGGGGCGAGTCCGGACGGTATTTCCAAGGACGGAATTATGTTGGAAATAAAGTGCCCAACTAGCCGCGAAATTTTACCTATACCTACAACTTATTATTGGGCGCAAATGCAGGGGCAAATGGAAATTTGTGACCTAGAGAGATGTGACTTCCTGGAATGTAAAATTGAGGAATACGCCGATGAAGAAGCCTATTTGCAAGATATGAGCCAAGATGGTAGCCGGGAGTCCGGAGTTGTGGCATCTTTTAAGAAGAAAGATGGAACTTTATTGCACGAGTATAGCCCATTTTTCCTAAAGGGTGATCCACTGCAGGAGTGGATTATCAAAAACATACGTGAAAAAACTATTTTACCCAAATTCGCTGACAGATTGGAATATTTAGGAGCATCTTATTGGTATATTAAATTCTATCAATGTGTGCCGGTATTCCGTGACAGAGAATGGTTCGCTGAAGCGAAAGAAAAGCTCGCTGAATTCTATGAGAAATGGCAGTATTACAAGAGTCTTGGCGAAGATGGTATCCGACAATTGCAGACACTTAAGCCGAAAAAATCGGAATATGGTGATAAATCAATTACGGAATATACTGCGGTAGTGATAGATGAAAAAGAAGAGGTCCTGTCAGTGCCAAAATTGAACCGATTTGGGTTTTCTTCAAAGAAAATTAAAATAGAACAAGAAGATGAAAAAGATGAAGAGGATCAAGAAGAAGATTATGAAAAAATAGTTCCTAAATTTAAAAAATTTGGGTTTTCAAAATTATAGTGTATTTTTATGATTGTCTGTTATAAACTTCTTTTGCATCAGGAAATTGAAAATTGTTTTGCTGGTTATTAAGCTGGTTATTTGATGAATTATCAACAGAAGACTTTGATTTCTCATATATTGATATTTGAATAATTAAAATTATAGAAGCAGCAATACCAATTCCAAAAATCATAAGAGGGAAATATAGCTTACGACTAAAACTAATTGCACCTAGAATTGAAAAAGAAGCTAAAAACATAATTGGCATAATAATTGATATATCTTCTGCGGATTTGGTTTGCGTGATTTTTATAATAAGAGGGATTTGAGCACACGCTTTAATAAGCATTGCAATAAGAATAAATAATCCAATATAATCATAAGAAGATGAAGATGATGAACTATTAAATAAATTTGTATTATTTAAAGGTTGCTGTTGAACCAGCCTTACATTTTTTTGTTCTAGAATGTCCTTAAAATTCATATTCATATATTTATAAAACATTTCTTTTTATGAAATTCTGGGATATTTTTTGGAATTCTGCTTTTTCTTCTTTCGTCTTATTCATCCAGTTTTTTGCTTGGATGGGTCCAAATCTTCCCATTTTCCTCATTTTCTCTAAATTGTTCCCAATAAAACTCCAGTATAAGCCATCCCAGACAGCCTCCCAATCTCCGTGTTTATAATCACTTTTGCGTATCATCTCATAATTAGAACTGGCTGCATAGGCTTTACTAGTTGTCAAGCCTCCATCACTATAAAGTGCCATACTATACACATTATTAATCATCACCCAATCATAGCTATCAACGGCGAACTCCATGAACCACCTATACACATCATCCGGATGAATCGCCGCCATCATGCACAAACTGCCCACAATCATCAGACGCTCAATATGGTGTAAATATCCCGTCCGGAAGGCTTTTTTGATGCAATTATCCAATGGTAAGATACCCGTAAAACCATCATAAAATGATGATCCCATATGATGCTTTGCATTGAAATAGTTGGCAGTGGTCATTTCTTTATAAATATACTGATATGTGAAACGGCTAAATTCGCGCCAACCCAGAATTTGGCGAATAAACCCCTCTGTTTCATTAATTTGGATGCGGTTTTTCTCGGCATATTGGAGTGTTTCTTGTATAACATCTTGGGGCACTAATATTCCAATATTAAGGGCACAACTTATTCCACTATGGAATAAAAATGAGTCGGGTTTTTCAGTTATGGCGTCTTGATATGTGCCAAAGAGGCGGAATCTTTGGTGCAAAAAAGCGGCTAGCCAGGGGTTCGCCTCATTCCAATGGATGGGGCACCAAAATTCTGCTTGGCTGGAGTTGCCGGGGTTTTTGGGGAAATGTTTTTCAATATAGGCGATGGCTTCTTTAATGTATGGAACGCTTTTGGGATCGCGTTGGATGGCGACTTCTGGGATCCGGATATTTTTAGGGAGGGGTGAGCGGTTTTCATTATCATAAGTCAATTTTCCACCAACGGGCTTACCATTTTTCATGAGGATTTGGAGCCTTTCACGCTGCCATTTGTAGAAGCCCGTTTGGAAGAATGGTTTTTTTCTGGATTTTACGGTGGCATAATAAGCAGCAAATTCTTCGTCGGTTGTTATGAAATTAAGGGGCTCTAGAGCTGTTTTTTGAATGGGTTTAAGTGCTTCTTCGAGTTCATGATCAATCGTTTTATAGTATGTCACGCCTTTGAGGGCTTTGAAAGTGGGTGGGATTCCTGCCGGGTATTTTGCAAGCTCTTGATAGTCCATATAAATGATTTTGGCGGATGTGTTTTTTTTTAGGTAGTTTTCGTAGTATTTCATGGATGCACGATGCAGGATCAGTTTTTTTTTATTGAATCCCATTTGTATTTTGCGTTTGCCAAAGAAGATGGGGTGTTCCAGTAAATAGATTGTTTTGGCGGCTTGTAAATTGACAATATTTTGGAATAATTGGTGTGGGAAAATAAGAAAAGATGACATATATTTTATAATTAGATTTTTGTGTTGGCAATTCAACATTTAGCAGCATCTACAAGAGCTGTAATTCACACCTTCTTTGACGCTTGCAACCTTTCAATCAGTTTCATAAATGTATCTTGCAAGGAAAGCATTAAATCAAGCATTGAACCAAGCTCCAACATGACAGCCTCAAAACCAATGGAGTCGTATATGCATTTGCTCAGATAGTCTTTCTTAAGAGAAGTATTTTGTTCCAGCTTCCAGAGGAACTCTTGTGCGTATTCGTATGTATCTGCTGTCGTGTAGGATTTAAACACTTCAACTTGAAGCATTCCCACGATACAGGCAGACATCTTGCATCATCACTCGATAGCATGAATTCCAATAACATCACAACCTCATCATCAAAGTTCCCAGATATGGCAACATTTTTTAGGATGTTTCCATAAAAAATTGTCATTGCAATCATGGATGTTAAAAGAGTATCACAGTTTTTGAGTATTGTGTCAAGATTTTGCCGTCAGACTCAAGTATCTGAAAATTCGCTAGAAAATCTTAAGAATCTCATCTAAAAATTGTATAGATATTTGTGTAGCGAACTACAATTTACTGCTAAACTTTCCACTAGAGTGGTTGAATCAAAATTCCTCAAAAAATCACACCCATAATTTTTAGATTTGGGTGGGACAATTGTAAGTCCTATAAGTCCTGCATAAACAGTATTTGTTTCAGTTATTTTCGAATAATATACAAAAGAATCATTTAATTTTTAGCATAGATTTTTTATATGATTTTAAAAATTGATTTTTATTTTAGTATTTTTCTATGGATAATTAGTATAATAAAACATGGATCAAGAAGACGAACTCCAGCAACTCAGACGTAAAATGAGCGAAATAGAAGATCGCAAAGAGTATATATCTGATAATGAATATCTTACATTGATGAATGATTGTATGCAATTATATATAAATTATAGTAATAATAGATGCATATGCACAGAAAATTCTTTTGAATGCTACCAATATCCTAGACTATTTCAAAATTGTCATCACAAGGATATGATCCTTCAACAAGCACCATTACTTGCAATATTGATTCCTGGTCATCAAATTCCAGCTGATTTCCAGCTACAATTAGAAGTTATATATGATCATTATGATCAGATTAAATTGGTTAAAATTCTAAGATATTTATTGAATATGTCTAACGAATCAGATTATATTTATGATAAAGTTATTTGTGCAATTTCTATTTTCCATTTGGTCTTCAAACACCATGGAATTTTGGTCAATTGTCCAAAATTAAGAGAAGTAATTTTAAGTAAACTAGATGAATTTCAAACATCGGAGCAAACACTGAATATTCTTGAAAATTTCGATTTTAGTGTTCTAGGATTGTCAGGAAATCCAATACCCATCTGGAGGGAGAAAATACGTTCCCCCCTTACGCCCCAACCTATTGTGTAATCTCTTGAAGAGAAGTAATATTTTATAAAATGGAATTAGGAATTGAGCTAGAAGATATGAGGGGAAGCCTAACTTTTAGTTTTAGGGAAATGTTTGAAGCCTCCTTGGATTATAAATTTTATAAAAAAATGAAATAAATTATAAAATATTATATATAAAATAAATGGGTATATTCGAGCCAGAAAATTTTGATAAATTATTTATTATTTTGGACTATATTTTTGATTTAGATTAAGTTTTACAGGTATTTCAAGTATATATTCTTTTTTGTAATTTCCGAACGATTTGTTCCAATTTGACTAGTTACGTAAAATTGTATTGACCTTTCACAAATTTATCTTCATTTGTAAAATAATTTAATAATTTTGAAAAATTATCAAAAGTTTCGTGAATAAATGTCATTGTCTTGCTTTTTTTGTACAATTTTGTATAAGTATAATCTGGAGCTGCTTTGAAAAATATACTTTCGATTGGAATACTTATATCACTAGATACATTATTATAATCCAAACTATGCATTACACGTGAGAGATGTGTTATGAGTCACGAGAGTATTAAAATACTAATTGTCTTATTCTACCTGATATATATTATATATTATTATTATTTACTTATCATATATTTTTTTAAGTGAAATTGTTTTATATCTTCAATAAAATTGGAATAATATTTTCATTATCAGCAATTGTAAAATTAAAATCACTAGTATAATAATCATTTAACATTGGTAATTTATGATTTTTATTTATAATAACTGTTTTATTATCGTGTTCTCTAAAAATTTTATCCCATTTTTTACTTTTGGTAATATATTTTATTATTTTACATATTGGAAAAGAACACTCCCATAAACTATATTGAACAGGTGAAAAAGTCGCAATACTAAGATATTTAATTTTGGGATTTTCATTTAGATAAAAACCTTCTGTTTTATATTTATTGTTTTTTCTACTTGAATTACAATTTAATCCAATATGTTCATTGTGAGCAAAATATATATAAATATTATTTTTATTCTTTTTTCTATTATCTAAAATTAAATCATTTATAATAGATGAATTACATTTATTTCGAATTATACCACTAATAGAATCATCTAAATATATTTTTTTATATTTATCAATTATTTTTTTTAGTTTTGGATCTAATATATTATACATGTCAAGATACTTAACTATTTGTATATCAATACCATAAAATTTTACTTTTGGAACTAATTTATTAAATTTTTTAGTAATTTGTAAATGTTGAGTTGTTTTATTAGCATTAAACATGATAGATGGATAAAATTCAGAATAGGAATTCTTTGAATCTGGATAATTGTAAAAATTAAATTCAGTATTTTTATTATTAAGATTTGAAATATATGGATCAAGTGTTTCACAAAAAATAATAACTTTATTAAAATATTTTGTTAAATATTTAACAATTTTATATCTATATTTCCAAGAAGTTAATTCACCGTGCGTAAGTTCTCCAACACCAATTAAATCATATTTTTTACATTCTTCTAATATTTTATTCATATATTATATGAATAGAAATTTCATCAAAATCAACTCTCAATTTGCATATATGATATCCTATACTAATCCAAAAATAATCTTTGTTCTCTGCAGAATATGGCTTTAATTCCATTTGTTTTTTATTTATTTATCATATATTTTTTAAGTGAAATCTTATTTTTGAACCGAATTTCATTCAATTTTGTCAAATCGCGGATTGCTTTATTGAATTTCTTTGTGTTATTGTCATCTTTTGCGGAATATACTACATCACCACCAAAATATTTTATTCCGAGAGCATCACCTGCGTTATGAATAGTATAGTCATTTCTTTCTATCAATATATTTTTATCAAGCTCAATTACTAAATTACCCCATAATCGAAGTGATTTCATTTCTTTCCATTCATCTTTCTTTTTTTGAATAAAGCAAAAAACGCCGGTTCCATTT
>Ga0315284_10004785_pt1 | contig 19228 bp, 28 predicted proteins | sample YL17G09_16_MG_FD_203696 | JGI IMG/M metagenome (GOLD analysis project Ga0315284, IMG submission 203696) | Sediment microbial communities from Yellowstone Lake, YNP, Wyoming, USA - YL17G09_16 | ecosystem: Environmental > Aquatic > Freshwater > Lake > Sediment | place: USA: Wyoming | collected... | reverse complement strand
CATGCACCCAATATACCTAGGTGGCCCCAGTTTGTCAAGGGGTCACTTCCATTCGACAATAAGATGCTCGGGGCCGGGGAAAGTTTGCCAAAGTGCTCCATCCTCATCCAGACGGAACTTATACCGACGATTTTTCTCCCACAGATCGAAGTTGGACCCCGGCTTATGGAGCAAGACCTTCTTTGTCAACGACTTACCCAACCGCTGAACCATATCCATGATCTCCTTGGCCTCGACTTCCCCAAGCATCCGATCCGGGGTGTCTGTGGATTCGGGAAGGTCTTCTTCGGCATTCTTATTGTAGAGGAAGCTATGAAGCCCCTCTGTCTTCTTGATTTCCATTATACCCTCTCAATTGTTGAATCCACATACAATAGCCCAATTGTAGCACTATCCACAAGATACACCGGATGTTTCTGTTTGTCAACTGCCACAGCCACTACCCGAGTTGCCTCTTTGTGCATCTTGGTCTTTTTAGGATCTGGTTTGACCACAACTCCTTTGTCACCTTTCTTTGCAAAATAGATAGGAGTTCTGGAAAATGCAGTTGGGTATAACTTCACATCCGTCTTGAACTTAACTTTGTCACCAATATTGAAATCTGTTTTTTTAGTCATCTATTCCTCTATCGGCTTATGTTGGTATGGGTCTCTGTCTTCGCGGTGCCCATGCCCGTCGCAAAAGTGTGCAAACATACCGGGATAATCTTCTGACACTCGCATTTCCCCCCAACACGGTTCTGCTGGATTTTGTCCGTATGCCCAGCATTTTATATCACAATCGGGGTTATTGCATTTGGGTTCAATCAGTTCATTCATAAACAATGTCTCCCGCCCGTTCCTTTGTTTGATAGACGGAATAACACTTAGGACATTGATTATCCCAAAGTGTCTGTTGTCCTCGGGTCATTCCACCCTTACAATCGAGTTTTCCACCACACCGACATACCATAACCACCCGCTTTGGTTTTACCTTCACATACTTCACCTTCGGCTGTGGTTCCTTTGTGTCGTATGCTGGCGTAATGGTAGAACTGCTTCCAAATATAGTGTTACTTTCGTAGTTAGAAATAGAAATTGTTTCGCTCATATTTTAGTCCTTGTATGGGTCATAATTGTCTTCTCCAGCCATCACTACAATAATAGGCTTGAGTGTATGCAATACGGTAATAGTATCGCCCTGTGCCGCTAGTACATCTGTAAGACGACGATACACATGGGGTGATTCATCTACTCCACCCCCACGAAGAATGACGCCTTCCTTGTCCAACCATGCCCGTTGCATATCACGAGTGACTCTTGGTGCCTTGAGGATCTCGCCTGTGACCTTATCTTTCTTGAGTTGACCAGTCTTACGATCTCTCTTTCCTGCGGCCTCTGTGCGGCTCATGACTCGACCAGCACCATGAACGGTTGAAAACAATGCTAATTCTTGCGTATTCATCACATCCGACTTGACAACGGTCTTGTGGTGCGTTCCTTCCAAAATAACCGCATCGTCGCCCATGGACCCACCAACAAACCCACGTTGGTTAGGAAATGCAGGGGTTGCCCCTTTCCGGACCACGACTAATTCCTGTCGTGTGTAAGTGCCGACCATGTGTTGTTCCTTCCACGCAAAGTTGTGATGGTTGTGGACCATATCAATTTCCAGCCCACCGAGAACCTCACGAACAACCTTACGGGTAACCCACTCTCGGCCAGCATATGCATAGCGTCCTGCCATTTCCATGAGTGCCCAATAATCGGCTCCCAAAGACGTAGACAAGTCAAGCAATACTTCGACTTCCTTGGCCCGGTCACCCCAAGTCAATCCTTGCCCGAGAGCGAGGAAATTTGAGGCAATAGTGTGCCCGAGGCCGCGAGAGCCAAAGTGAACACCAACCCAAATGGACATGTCGGCCCGGTCTACGAAAACGTCTACATAGTGGTTTCCAGAGCCAACCGTACCCAATTGCTTACGCGCCTTATCACGCAAGTCGTTTCGATACTCGCCTACGTTCGGAATGATGTTCCATGCCGGATCGTAGAACAAAGGATCGTCAACCGGAGCGTCGTCGGCTTCGTTGGTGCGGCCAATACCAAAACTGATCTTCTTTTGGATTTCATTGGCAATCTTGGTCAATTCTGGATTGGTGGCAATCGCATATGGGTTATCCAGCGTAGCATCCGTGATATTAGACAGCTTGATATCCGTCTTGATCGCACAGTTACCACAAGCGATATCATAACCTACGCCCGGAACCGATACTTGATTGACATACGCCGCAACACCACCGACGGGCATAATGTATCCAAAATGCCCATCGGCCATCAATGCAGACGCCCGAGTTTGCGCTTGGATGGCTGCGAATTGATCGAGTGTGTTTTGGTCGTGCGTTCCGAAAATCATTTGTTTCTCCATCCGATATAACAACTATCTACTAGGGTTGATACAAGCCACTCTTCTGCGGCAGCTTCGTTTGGATGATCCGGAAGAGTGGTTGCTTCTTTTGCATCATGCGCGAGAGCAAATCCCTTCTCTGCCGTTTCTTTCACCTGTTCCAATGACCAATTGCCCTTTTTGATATCTATCAACTCTTGGGCATCCTCAGAACGGAAAACTTTGAGTTCCCCGGTCTGCATGAATTCTGTGCCCATACGAAGCAAGCGAATCAAGTGAGCAGCGTTCTTCGTGTCGTATCCAAACTTCCGAACCATACCCTTGCGTTTCTCTCCCATGTAGCCGGAGAAGTACTTGCGGTGAAGCGTTTGGAACTTCTTGAACACATCGATCATTAGAGAGTTGCCCATAGCTAGTTCGGCAAGTTTGCTGGCGTCGGCCCCAATGATATCCGTTGCCGTTGTCTCACCATTGCTAAACGTACGAATGGCCAACGCAAGATTGTCATACTCCAACGCTCGTTCCGCACTGAATGTCGTCATTCGATCAAATTGCCCATGGGCATACCCGATGAATGAATTATACACTTCTCGTGAAGAGAACCAATCCCGCTTCCGAATCAACTCTCGGCCGACTGGGTCAAGGAACACGTAATCCTCGGTACGCATCCAGAGTAGCCCCAAGATGTTCGGGTTGCCCTTCAACAGCAATCGAACGGCTTTGGGTAACGAATACAATACAACGTCCAGTTCCTCAAACTGCCAGTTCCACCCTTCCCATTCGTGCAGACCCAATAGCCGATCCGGAGGAGGAATGACAATGCCCATGAAGTCCGTGTCGTCGATGCTATCCTTCTCCGATTGTGGGATATGAGTGCCATGTGAATGACTTCCTACATACGACAATAGAATGAGATGCCCCTCTAATGAGAACCCGTTTTGCTCCTTGAATGCTTTGCTCAAACGTGGGTCAACCGACATGTTTGGCCACCACTTTCTCTAAATAGGTAAGTCGCTTTTCCATTTCATTCTGTCGTTCGAACAGATGAATGGTAGATACTGCTCCCATAGCTACCGAACTTGGGGGCGGGGGGGCAGACGGGCGCGGCAACTCGGGGCTACTGGTGGTGATCGTAGGCCACGAATCCGGAGCGTCTTTCTTTGGTTTCCGAATTGTATCCATAAGAATCATTCCAATACCGAAGGAAGTGATCGCAACCAACACCAATAGTACTCCAATGCTCATATATCCATTACCTCAAAAGTTTACTGTATCGTTTAGATGCCTGTAGAGACGCCTCAGTGTATCCTGCGGTCTGTAGAGCTATAAACTCGTACGTGCTCGATAGAATATGCGCCCGGTCATTCAGTGCCAGATCGATGTCGGTCGTTCCAAACGCAATCTGTTCCATCGTATACACGCCCGGTATAAATGGGTGCGTCTTAGACATATGCCACCCCACAGTAGCTATAGTGGATGCAGCAACCAGTATTCCAAGAAATGCCAGTATGGAACCAATAGCCATAAGAGTTACGGCCGATCCTAATAGAAGAATGATGCCACCAATGGCTAGGCCAGTATACATTGGGTTATCATTTCTGTATGTCCACCTTTCCGAGGTGTTTACCACCAACGTACCAGATCGTGGTTCATAGAACAATCTGCTCTCGCGACGCGTCGCGCCTGACCGGAGTGGTGGGAGGATATGTTGTTCGACGCCCAACACAGTTTCCCACACCGGTTGTGTTTCCAGTATCTTGTTGTAAAACGCAGAGCACAATTCCAACATCTCTCCTTCGATCTTTGGCATCTCTTCCTGAAACTTGGCAAACGCCTCATTGATCTCCGGCGGAGGGGTCAAGTCTGGAAAAATCGTCTCTGCGCCATTCGACTGCTTGGCGAACACACCACCCCCCGGATAGGTGGAAAACGAGTGAGTAATTGCGGTGGCAATGTTTGTATTGATCGATCCCGATGTAAGCTTATCCATATCATCTAGTTGCTTCTGCTTGCGAGCGATTTCCCCATCGATGTATGCTTGAATCTGATCGATCACTGTGTTTGCATCGGTTGGGGTCATAGCTCATACACCTGAAAAGTGACTCCCCTTTCCGTGGCAATGTCTGTCAGTATTTCCTTGACAATTTCCCAGTCCCCGCCAGCCAACCCACAACCAATCTTGGGCATGGAGAAGACATAAATGTTGAACGTCCGAGTAAAATAGTCTACGATACTACAGATACTTTCTATCAATGCCTCGTAGTCCAAATCGACTTCGGTTCTGGTGTAATTGTATTGAGTATAGGCGTTTACAATAATCATGCCAGCCGAATTTACAACAGCGTATGTGAACGATCCAAGTTTGTTCTTGTCGCCCCAAAATGTGTTCTTGTCCACTTCAAACGCTAGGGGAAACTCTGCTGCGACTTGTCTGGCTATGCCCCCACCCATGGTACACTTACAATTACACCCGTGGATAACGATCCGCTCGTTGCTGTTGAGTACATCACCTTTCTTGTAGATCAGGGACATGTAATCCTCTCTTGGGCGCATTGTAGAACATAGGTCAAATCAAATTTCTTGTCTGCGGCGGTGCTAAATCGTACATAATCTTCTACGGTTACTTCATCGCGAAATAACCAACCTAGTTGAATCATTTTCTTCTTTATGTAGTCCTGCTTGGTTTTCAATAATATGGCATCGAGATCGTCCGAATTTGTCATAGGCCCACCTATAGCTGATGATGTGACAATATACCACCGACAAGGCAAGATGTCAATGGCAAACATAAACCCGTCTGGGCTATGTGGTTATGCGGCTGGCAGAGTCGTTATGACACGCTTTTTGGGCAACAAATCGCCTTTCTAATGTTGATGATTTCTTGCAGAGCGTGGATAAAGAAATACTGCATTTTTAGTACATCGATGATCTGCCCCATGTAGCATAGAATCTCGGCAGAATCCTCACTCCCCGCTGGGGAAGCATTGTATCGTTCGGTCAGAATATCAAGTATCTGCTCTGACCCCTGTGCTTGCTTCTTCAATTTCCGGTATTGGGTAGTGATTTTGTTATCACTTAGGGCATCAATCTTGTTCCAATCCTTCTCAAGTTCGGGCATAACCGAGAGTTCGTCGATGGCAACTGTCCAGATATATTCGTACTTTGGTTTGAAGAGTCTCATATAGAGTTCCCGCCGATTTGAATGGCTACTTTCTATGTATATTCATGACAGCCATCCTTGATACATATACAGCGAAACAGGTCAAAAAAGAATTTACTATTCATACAGATTTGGATAGGAATTTCTGGCCGACCGACGATGCATTACTTCCTGCTGTTCGTGCGGCATTGCTGAAAATTGCCAAGAAGTTCATGGAAACCTTGGACATTCATCTTCCCGTGAAAGATATAACATTTACGGGCAGTTTGGCAAATTACAACTATTCTGACAAATCGGACGTAGATCTGCATATTGTTGTGGATTATTCAAAACTGGGGTCCGACCGAAAATTAGTTGAAGAATATCTGGCTCTCAAGAAGTCTCATTGGAACGAAATTCATCGGACATTGAATGTGTTTGGGCACCCCGTGGAGGTATATGTCGAAGATGAGGCAACCCCACACATATCTACCGGCCTCTATTCAATCGCCAATAACAAGTGGATCAAGCAGCCCAAGCATTCCCAACCCAAATATGACCCCCAAGATGTTGCCACGAAGGCTAATTATTTCAAGTCCCTATATAAAGTATTATTGAAGCAATTCCGGTTGGGCAAGTATGAAGCCGTGGCCCATCGGTTAGACGCGGCACGGGTGGAGCTTAGGGATATGCGAAAGAGTGGGCTGGCGACTGGCGGGGAATACTCTACGGAGAACTTGGCGTTCAAGGTTTTGCGTCGCAGTGGGTTAATCCAGAAGATCATCGATCTGCGGAATGTGGCAATAGATAAACAAGAAAGCGTATGAGTTGTTTACTTGATCAACTAGATACTTATCTATAGACCAAATAGGTGGCGTCCTTGAGACGCTGCCTCATCTTTTTAACGGGGTTTTCGTAATGAAGCTTAAAGATCTAGAATTGGTTACGACGAACCAAGTGCTATTCGACGGCTTTAACCAATTCATCCTCAGTTCGGATCTCAAGTTATTTGGTAAGTTGCTTGCCAGAACCATGATGTTTGATAAAGTAAAGGACATTCCGGGTGATATCGTTGAATGCGGAGTATTTAAGGGGACAGGAATCTTTTCCTTTTTGAAGCTAAAGCGATACTTCTGTCCCAACACCCACAAAAAGGTTGTTGGGTTTGATTTCTTTGACTCCAAAATGCTGTTGGCGTCACTCCATGGGTCCGACAAGGATTCCATGGCTTTGTTGTTTGGTGGGCGGCATTTCTCTCATGATGAATCCTACCAAGCACACCTACAAGATCAGATCCTATCGTGTGGATTTCTGGACCACGAATTTGAATTGATCCGAGGAGACATATCAGTTACATCCGAGGAATATGTTACCACCAGACCGGGGGCAAAAATTTCTCTGCTGTATCTCGACCTCGATCTCGAAACTCCCACCTACGATGCGCTCACCAATCTATGGGATCGTGTTAGCAGTGGCGGGGTGGTAGTATTTGATGAATATGCATACCACCATTGGTCCGAATCCATTGGTGTAGATCGATTCTTTGCCAACCGAAATATAAAGATTATGTCGTTGAATTATATGGCTCCAAGTGCATATGTGGTTAAACCCTAATACTCGTTACCTAGATACGGAGAAATTATGAAAAAGAAGCCCGCAAAGCGTATACCCTCGCCAAAAGCCGCAGCAAAAACTCCTGTCAAGAGTGCAGTTCCTACTCCGGAGACCATTTCGCCAGTTGTCAAAGTCAAGAAGCTAGCAAAGGCTTCAAACACCCCGACTTCTGTTGACCAGCCCCGGCCGAAGATCTATGTCCAGATTGCGAGCTATCGTGACCCAGAACTTCTACCAACGATCTTGGATTGTATTGAACATGCCAAGTACCCGCAAGATTTGCGGTTTGGCGTGATTTGGCAACACAACCCAGAAGATAAGTGGGACACACTCGACAAGTTTATCGACGATCCTCGTTTCCGAGTGAAGGATGTAAACTATAAGGATTCTCCGGGAGTGTGTTTTGCTCGCAACCAATTGAATAACATGTGGGAAGGCGAGGAGTATACTCTACAACTCGATTCCCACCACAGATTCGCACAGGACTGGGATGTGATAGCAATTGAAATGATTGAGCAACTCAAAACCAGTGGAACTGAAAAGCCACTATTGACGGCATACATTCCGAGTTACGATCCCACAAATGACCCAGCGGGGCGGGTGCAGGAACCATGGGAATTGACGTTTGACCGCTTCATTCCAGAGGGAGCTATTTTCATGCTCCCGCAGTCGATCCCCGGCTGGCAAGAAATGACTCGGCCAATTCGTGGTCGATATCTGTCTGCCCACTTCATTTTCACCTTGGGTAAGTTCTGTCAAGAGGTTCCATACGATCCAAACTACTACTTCCATGGAGAGGAAATTTCCATGGCTGTTCGTGCATTCACCCACGGGTATGACATATTCTATCCACACAAGATTGTAGCGTGGCACGAATACACCCGCAAGGGCAGAACAAAGCAATGGGATGATGACCCAATCTGGGGAGAGCGGAACGCAAATGCTCATGCTAGAAACCGTGCCTTGTTTGGCATGGATGGTACCCCAAGTATCGATATGGGGATCTACGGGTTTGGCACCGAACGGTCACTGGCCGATTATGAACACTATGCTGGTATTTCGTTCTCCAAGCGGGCAATCCAACAATACACGATAGAGAACAAGGAAGCCCCGAACCCAACGTTCATCACCGAAGAGTTGTACGAAAACTCGTTCATGAAGATCTTCAAGCATTGTATTGATGTTGGGTACGATAAGGTACCGCTGGACGATTATGACTTCTGGGCTGTGGCATTCCAAGCAGCCGATGGCACAGAGATCTTCCGCAAGGATGCCGACGGGAATGAAATTGCCCAAATGAAGAGAGACCCGGATGGATACTGCAAGGTGTGGAGAACGTTCAATATCGTGGAGAAGCCCGCATCGTGGGTTGTCTGGCCGCACTCGATATCGGCTGGTTGGGGTGAGAGACTAACCGGAACTCTATAATTGTGCCGAACAATCAGCGACGCCTCATCATATTCGATTTGGACGGTGTACTCATCGACACCAAACCACTTCATTATGCAGCACTAAATGAGGCGTTAGCTGATGTTTCGTCTAAATTTATCATCTCATGGGAAGACCACATCAAGGTGTACGATGGATTAAATACTAGGGAAAAGTTGAGATTATTGACTCTCAATTCTGGTCTTCCAGAGAACAAACATGATTTCGTTTGGCTAAGAAAACAAGAACATACGATTGATGCGTTTGGGAATATCGTCCCGAGTGAACGACTGATTGCTCTGATGAAAACGCTCCGAGAGAAGGGATTCTTGCTGGCCTGTTGTACAAATTCAATCCGTCGGTCAGCCTATGTGGTACTTGCCAGACTTGGAGTGATTGAGTATCTAGATCTGATTGTGTCAAACCAAGATGTTCCGCGTGGAAAGCCATGCCCGGATATGTTTTGGAACGCCATGGTCACCATGAATGTTCTTCCAGAGAACACCCTGATCTTGGAAGATTCCCCTCCGGGGTTGATTGCAGCAAATACCTCTGGAGCCAATGTACTTCAAATTCGTAACCCAACCGACGTTACCGTTGAACGCATTACTTCGGCATTCGCTGGAGAAAAAGCCCCCAATATCCAATGGAAGGAGTCTACAATGAACGTATTAATTCCCATGGCTGGAGCGGGATCTCGATTTGCCCAAGCCGGGTATAAATCCCCAAAACCACTTATTGATGTAGAGGGGAAGCCCATGATCCTTCGTGTCGTGGAGAATCTCAATATCCATGCCCGGTATATCTTTGTGGTCCAAGCCGAACATCGAGAAAAGTATCAATTGGACACCCTGTTGAACACAGTAGTTCCGGGGTGCGTCATCATTGAGACCGATGGGCTAACCGAGGGGGCTGCTTGTACTACTCTCTTGGCCAAGGACTATATCGACGGGGATGAAAAGCTCATCATTGCCAACTCCGATCAAATCATGGACTGGAGTTCCTTGCAATTCCTGTATGCCATGTCAGAACGGAATGCCGATGGCGGAATCATTACCCATACTGCTACCCACCCCAAGTGGTCGTTCGCCAAAGTCAATGAGTTTGGGAACATCACAGAAGTTGCTGAGAAGAAGCCCATTTCTGATATGGCCACTGTTGGTGTCTATTATTGGGCACACGGCAGAGACTATGTGAAGTATGTTGAGCAAATGATGGAGAAGAACATTCGTACCAATGGGGAATTCTATGTGTGCCCGGCGTACAATGAAGCTATCGCAGATGGGAAGATCATTCGCCCGTACCACGTTCACAAAATGTGGGGAATTGGTACCCCAGAGGATCTACAGATATATCTCGGTCGTGGGAACACTTGATGTCCAGCTTCATATTCTGCTCCTTAAGTATTGGACTGCCGTACACCAGAGACTATACTATTCCCCTTATCAAAGAGATCTTGTCTATGACAACTTCTCGGCTTGCGATCACCACAGACCAAGTGCAGTTTCTGCAAGCTGAATTTCCCAACGAACCACGACTAATCCTCACGCATTTCGATAGCAGCAAACACAAACTTCGGTTGCAGATATCCCCATACCCAGATGGGGCGACCGATTTCAACTTCAATTTGAAATACTTAGTGTTCGAACCTATCCTTGACGCTCCGGAACCATACGTGGTTTATACTGACTGTGACAACTCAATGATCAAGTGGGAAGAAGATGTAATTCTCAATAGATTGGCAACCGAACACAAATTAGGATTCACGTTCTTTGCTGAGCGTGGTGGAGAAGGTGCCCTCGCCGGGATCATTAAGGAATATCTGCGTACCTTTCTCATGGATGAGCCGCCGGGTCTCGGGTGGCACAAGATTTGGGCGTTCGATCTGCTGCATCATCCTCGTCCAAAATGGGAGAACGCTTCATTTCCATCCGAGCATTTTCTCATCTTAACCAACAAAGATGATATGGTAAAGAAGTTTTGCTTGCAGTGGAAAGAGCTGCATGATAAATTGGTTGCGTTACCGTACACCCACGGAACATGGGCAGAGGGTGTGGAAATAGGAATTGCTGCAATTGAGGCTGGGTACAAATCGGATCAATTGCCTATCGAAATATCTGACCAGTACAAATTCAATGGCCGAAAGCCTCTGTTTTGGCACCCCAACTATCGTGAGGATTAACTGATGTCGGAATTCTTGTTTTGCACTTTAAGCGTCGGGCTACCGTACACCAGAGATTACACCATTCAGCTTATTGACGAAGTGTTGTCTCTCACTACATCCAGAATCGCCATAACCACCGACCACCCAGATTTTCTCAGAGACAGATACCCCGGTGAGGAGAGACTATTAATTGACACCTTCGACCGCAGTAAATACAAGATTCGATTGGGGTCTGCCCCCCCGGTCCCAACACAAGATCCGTCCTGTTGGGCGACTGATTTCAATTTTAATCTGAAATATACCGTCTTGGAGCCTCTCATTGGAATTCAAGAAAAGTACATCATCTTCATGGACTGTGACGATAAAATTGGAACATGGGATGAGGAAAAAACATTAGAGTGGGTAACGGCAGCATACGAACGAGGAGCAAACTTCTATGGTGAACGGACCAACCCAAATGTTCTTCCAGATATAATCTCGGAGTACATACGTACCCTGTATATGAAAGAGCCAATGAGTCTAGGTTGGCATAAGGTGTGGGCATATGATTTGATACACAATCTTCGCCCAGAGTGGAAGTGCGCCGGGTTCCCCACAGAACATCTCTTCATTCTGGTCAATGAGGGAGATAAATTGAAGAAGTTCTATGATCAATGGAAAGAATTACATGACCATTTGGCATCTCTCCCATACACACACGGAACATGGGCAGAGGGGATTGAATTAGGAATTTGTGCAGCGGCGGCGGGGTACACCCCGTGCGACATCCCGTATGAAATCATGCGTCAGTTTGTAGTCAGCGGCCACAAGGATGGGTTTCATCATGCCACCGAAAGATAATACGATTTGTGGGCTTGTGTATACGTGCGAAGACTATCTTCCAATTTTTGAGATGTTTGCAAAGGAATGGAATGAACTTGGATCTTGCCCGATCCCGATGTACGTGGCCAGTCATCGATTTACCAACCATGCCCCAATAGATGGCTTTACCTATTTAACACCAGATATCCCAGCAGACACAGATGGGACTCATTGGTATAAGACAATGTTGTATGCTCTATACCAACTGCCGCATGATTATGTGTTTGCCTTCTTAGATGACTTTATGGTGGTCTCAATAAACTGGCCTCGCATCATGGATGAAGTTCTCCCGTTCGTGCGACAGAATAACGCAACGTCGTTGACTTTCCAAGGAGTCCCGATTGGGACCACGTATTTCACGCCAGTTACCGACGAGGGTGCCCCGGTAGGGTTACACCGAATGACCCCAGATTTTCCTTACAAAAATAGCACTCAGCCAGCAATCTGGAATCGGCTCCACTTGATTAATCTACTGGAGAAAAACCCAACAATACGACTACATACATTTGATGCCGTACTAGAGCAATGGGACGATCCTAGTTACGTTCGGTTCGCTACAAACAACAAAATCAATGCCAGCGATGGTGGCTGGCCGGGGTATAGCACCTTCATATCCTATATTGAGATTATGCGATGGCAAGCATTCAATGTGATGGAACCACATGCAACACTGCCGTACCTTCGATACCTTGTCGAAAAATACAACCTACACGATGATCCGAGATGTGACACTTTCTTTGACCGAGCAGAAAAAGAAGCTGACGTATCTATGTGGTCACAAGGAGTAAGACTATAATGCCGGGTTCATGGGGATATTTACGACCGCATACGCGGGACTATCTGATAAAGAACTTTCCACCAGAAAGTACAGTATTGGATATTGGGGCTGGGGACAACACCTATCACAGATTGCTAGGTGATTACTTTACCACAATGGATGCGGTAGAGATTTGGGAACCATATGTAACCGCATACAAGCTTCGAGAAAATTATCGAAACGTATACGTGATGGATATCATGGACTTTGAATTTGATTGGTATGATATCATCATTATGGGCGATACGCTGGAACATCTCAGCGCAGAAAATGGAAGAATTCTGATTGAGCGTCTAGCCAAAAAGTGCAAGGAGTTGGTTGTAATCGTTCCGTTCAATCTTCCGCAAGACGGGATATACGATCCGGGATCAGAGTCATATTGCCCGTATGAAGCACATCTACAGCCGGATCTAAATTTCGAAACGATGCCAGAGCGATACCCGCAATTGGAACTATTGAACATGGACCCATCGTGGGGTATGGTAGACAATAAGTGCCATGTGATCATCAATGCTGGCGAAGCCGTATATTACCTTTGTGTGTACGTAAAGAAACAACAATGACCACCCTTGTATTACGATACCAAGACGCCCACACCAAATGGTTCGGGCATAGGGCGTTCGCATCGTTTCATGCGGCTCTAGTTGAGGCATACCCAGATATTGAATTTGTCTGGGACGAACTAGATGGTATTGGATACGCTGGATATAGCACATCTCCTCTTGTATTTACAATACGGAATCCAGAAAACAACAAGTATTCATGCGTGTCTTATTGGGATGCCGCCATTGATTTGTTTGGAAATAAGGAGTTTTCTGGGTGGGATTCTGAAAATCTAGAGCAGTTACTTACTACCCCCGGTAGTGAGCGGGTTCGTGTTGCAATCGAAGAAAGCAAAAAGCCAGAAGATCAAATTAATTATCACCTTTTACGGCCATACTCGCAGGGGCATACCAAATTTCCCACGCACTCTAGACGAATTGTGTATCCATTTACATATTTTCCATACCGGCTGGGAGACGAGGCATGCGACCTAGATCAATATTACAACACAAGAATCCCAATTGAATTTAGACCTACCGCACTTGGATTTCGGGGAATGATATACGGAAATCGCCTATACACATCCCAACTAATTTCTGAACCCGATATCGAAATCACTGGCAACCTATTAGAATTCAATATGTACTTTCAAGAAATGGCGTCGTTGACTTGTGTATTATCTCTGAGCGGAATGGGAGAAATTTGCAATCGAGACATTGAAGCCATGGCCGTTGGAACCCCAGTTCTCAGACCGGCATTGGCAGATTCCGAGTGTGATGATCCACTTATTCCAGACTATCACTACATCGCGTTTGATTATGAGAGATCGCCAATCACCGTTCGCCAAAATTTCGGAGATCCTCTTGGTAATGATTTCTCTCTGGTAGCAGAATCCCTTGTCCGTCGGTGGAATGAAGTTAAGACAGATTATGAGTTTCTTGAATTTGTCGGAGAAAACGCCAGACAATGGTATCTTCGAAATGGAACTGTAGAAGGACATACAAAGCTTTTCATGAAGTTGTTTGACATATCACGCCTATTCTAACTAGAGGTTCTCATGCCGCCCATTATTGTATCATTAACCACTGTTCCCCGCCGTCTGTTGGACCCCATCGACGGAAACGGAATACGCCCCGGTCTCCAAACTATCGTGGAACAAGAGTGTTCCCTTCCATATGAAGTGCATCTAAACATTCCATATTCCCACAACTATGCCAGAACAGTTCTTCCAGACTGGGTGCCAAGTTGGTTAGAGAAATATCCTCACCTAAAGATATTCCGCTGCCCAGACTTTGGCCCCATTACGAAGATCTACCCAACGATCCAGCGGGTGACTGATCCAGAGACAATCATTATCACGGTGGATGATGACTTGTACTACTGCCCCGGATTTATTGAGGCGCATCTTCGAGGACGGGAGAAGTATCCGGACTGCGCGATTGGATATGCGGGGATTCATTCCATTGAACCCTATGGCTGGCATTTTGCCACATCGGTTAATGTGGACATGCGAGTTCGTATGCTTGAAGGATACAAGACCGTGTCCTATAAGCGGTCGTTCTTCGATGATGAATTGGATAAGTTTGTGTTCGCCCACTGGAATGATGACTATTCTTTGGGGGCGTATCTTGGATACAAGAACATTCACAAGATGGTACTAGCGTGGGAGCACGATACAGACTTTAGCCCCCGTGTAGAATCCTTCCCTTGTATTGGCCATGTTCCAATTACCGGAGATCGTCACGCATGCAACTTGTTCCGCGACAACACTAGTATTCAAGCAAGTGGGGAAGAAGTCACCGGTGAATGGTACAAAGAACACTGGCTGGAGAGATAACCATGATAAACGGATTTATGAACTCCATGCGGGTGTACAATGTTGACCAGCCAAAGTTGCGGTTGGGCAACCCAAATGATGGTGGGTATGTCATCACCGACGGAATGCTCGCCGCTGCAAATAGACTTATCACATGTGGTGTGGGAAATGACGATGGATTTGAAACCGCAATATCGAATGACCGGCCTATACCAATTGAGATGTATGATGGTACGTGTTACGCTCCACCGCTTTCACATCAGACAAACGTTATTTTCGTGCCAAAAAATATTGGTAACGAAGTTGGTATGGTGTCGCTACAGACTATTATTTCCGGGAAACGAGATTATCTGCTCAAGGTGGATGTGGAAGGTGCTGAATATTCCATTTTTGAGGGGGTTAATGTAAGCGACGCCTCGGGAATTATCATTGAATTTCATGATGTCTACATACCAGATTATAAGGCAAAGATCTGCAACATGATCACCACGACATTTAAGGAGTTCATTTTGTGTCACATCCATGGTAATTCATGGGGTGGGACGCATGAATATAACATTTCCCCCACCGGGCTGGGCAAACTGATTACCCCAAACTTCCCCAATGTCTTGGAACTGACCTTTATCAGTAGACGCCACGCCAACCCTGCACGAATCGAACTTGAAGCAACTCCCTTCCCCATTCCCTCCCTAGACGCTAGCAATAATTCAGAAGTTCCGGATATTGACCTGCCGTGGGTAAACGCCATCTAAGAGGTTATATGAACAACAACGTCACGATTGTCACGGGTCTTTGGGACTTGGGACGAGGAAAAATTGATCCCAGTTTCAGCAGAACCTATGAACACTATCTAGAGAAATTTGCAGAGTTGCTCAAGGCTCCGATTAATATGGTCATCTATATTGATCCGAAGGACGAGGAATTCATCTGGAAGTATCGTTCCCCGGCAAACACATATATCCGGCATCTCACTTTAGACGAACTACGCGACCGGTTTGAGTTCTTCGATACTGTGCAGTCGATTCGTGTAAAGCCAGAGTGGTACCTCCAAGCAGGGTGGCTAACCCTAAGTCCACAGGCAACTCTCGAATACTACAACCCCATGGTCATGAGCAAGGTGTTTTTGCTCAATGATGCCACCTACTATAACCCATTCAAGAGCACACATTTCTATTGGATCGACGCGGGGATAGCAAATACAGTTCACCCCGGATACTTCTTCCATGATAAGGTGTTTGATAACCTTGAGATTTATTCCAGAGTGTACCCCGGAGTTACGGTACTAGATTATCCATACCATGGTCCAGAAATTCATGGGTTTCCAGCAGATAAAATGAATGAGTGGGCAAATACGGAAGTTACGTCTGTTTGCCGGGGGGGGTTCTTTGGTGGTCTTAAGGATGACGTTAATCAATTCAACGTCTTATACTATGGGTACCTTCGTGACACGCTAGCACAAGGATACATGGGCACCGAAGAGAATATCCTAACTCTAGTGGCCTATCGCCACCCGGATCGAGTAAACATGTTCCATATTAACCAAGATGGAATGATCTGGCCCATGTTCGAACGATTGAAAAACGTAGAGGAACTAAAGAAGCTTCCAGTAAAGAAAACTGTTGGGGAGCACAAAACGAACTTATATGTCTTGGGGTTCAATTCTCCCGTTCAATTCGAAACGGTATGTGAATCAATTCAACTCGCTGATCCAGATATGTTTTCCAATACTAGGAAAATCCTCATCAATAACTCTACCGACGAATCTCTATTTTCTGGATACGAAGAAGTATGTGAGGTATATGGGTTCGAAGAAATACACAGAGAAAATTTGGGGGTATGTGGTGGTCGGCAATACGCCGCAGAACATTTTGATGCCTCGGATGCCGACTTCTCAATTTTCTTCGAAGATGATATGCTATTAAACCCACCAAAAACAACCGGGGAAACCTGCATATCTGGGTTCCGAAAGTATATCCCACACTTATATAATACTGTCTTGTCGATCATGGTCAAGGAGAGGTATGATTTCTTGAAGTTCTCCTTCTCGGAATTTTACATGAACAACAATATGCAGGTTTCGTGGTATAATGTTCCACAGGCAGTCCGAACAGCAACTTGGCCCGAGTATGATAAGCTCCCCGAGTATGGATTTGATATGAACGGTCCAAGAACTAAGATTTCTGGAATTGAAGCCTTCAACGGAGTTCCATATGCAACTGGAGAAATTTACTATGGAAATTGGCCACAGATCGTTAGTAAAGAGGGAAACAAGAAGATGTTTATCGACACCACATGGTCACACCCGTACGAACAAACATGGATGTCCCACATATTTCAACTTACATTAGAGAACAAAATTTCCCCGGCTATCCTGTTGGCCAGCCCAGTTACCCATGACCGATTTGAGTTTTACGCAGACGGGTTAAGAAAGGAGTCCTAATATGGCATCAATTACAATGCGACAATGCAATAAGTGTCATAAGTTCAAGTCTGTCAACGAGGTACCTAAAGTTCAACTCTTTGGCAAATTGTATCCGGTTGGGTCAGTAATGTGTCTTTGTGAAACGTGCCGGAATCTTCCATTGGAACTTGGACAGAGATACATTATGTTGGGAGAGGCGAAAGATGGATGGGGGGCTTGACAAACTCCTTTAGTAGCTGTATATTACCTTCGTAGTCAAAGTTTCATCCATTATAAACCCATTTCCGGAGTACTGCCGAATGGCAAAGAAGTCCAATGAAGTTATCCAAGTAACCCCAGAATACAAATCGAATCTAGACCGATTTGTAGCTACCCTAACCGCTGCACACACCGAACCGTTTGCCTCGTCTTCGGGGAGAAAGTTCGACAAGGTGTACCGGGTTTCTGAGGAGGGAAAGAAGTGTGCATTCATGGTACGTCGAGCAGACAGCACCATTTTTGGCACCAAGAGTTGGGTGATGATTAACTATCGCCGTCTGTTTGGTACGCTAAGTACTATTGGAGATTGGACATGGACCGGCAAGCGCCCCATGCCCATTTCCGGCACAGTCAGTGAAACCGAACATAAGTTGCGCGAAGCGGGGTTCACTGCAAACTACGGTCCTCGTGGTCGCCCCAAAAAGGCATTGGCTTCGAGTTCGTGATTTCTCTAGTGGGGCGGCGTAAAACCCGCCTCACTCCTTTTCACCCATAGGAGATTGTATGCCAAACGGTATTGAAACAGTAAAGGTGAATGCGGAAATTGGTAAGATGATTATCAAGGCTGTGATTGCGGTAGCTCTTGTTTATGCAGTATTTAAGGGCACAACCTTCTATCTTGCGAAACAAGCAGTGTTGACCGAAGAACGGACTAATACCGCATGTCCAACTCTCTTTAGCGTAGCTCGTACCCCACGGGATACTCTGCTAGTTATGCGAAGCGAACCTCTGTGTGTTGGTTATATGATGAAGGCACTAAAGTAGTAATGAATAAGAGCGAGTTATGACATGGTTTCGTGGTCATAACTCGCTACTTATACTGAGAAAGCCCACCGAAGAACCTACTCAAAACAAACAACTTTATGAACAATGTAGTATACACTATTACTGTGGTTGATATCAGAGATTCGGATAATGTTCTGGGATTTCAAAAAACGCCCGGAATATTTACTGACTTAGATACGGCGGTATATGCGGTCACTAATAACGACAATGACTTAGCCGACGGGAACACGTATCAGTATGCGGTGATAGAACAAACATGGTTAAACCAAATTCGTCCACTACTGGAATCTGGGTTAACCATAAAGAAGTGGTATCAATACAACTCGGTGTTAGATGAATTTCAACCCTGTAATGAACCAAAACAGTTTAACCGAGTTAGCGGTTTTGGTATAGGGTGAACCCATGGTAACTATTACTATTGCACTACTCGTCATTGTTTTGCTCATGGTAGGCTTCACACTCGGGACACTTCTGGTGATGGCTGGATGGATTCACACCAGCGCATTGGGAGAACTGCGTCTCATTGGGGTGATGGAGAGCATTATCAAGGATATCAGCATTATGAGTAATGGGATGGTTCAAGTTCAAACGGATCTGCGGAAATTGGAAAAGATTGCCGAAAACACAATGAGTGCATGTGAGGCGTTGGTAGATATGGCCGGGGAGAGAATGACCAGACCAAATCGGTCTTTGCGTGACGGTAGCTTCTTTACTACAGACGATGGGGCAATCAAGGCCAACAACATCACCGACTTCATTGATAAGCTACGCAAAGATCCTAACTATATCGAGTTAGCCGATGATCTCAAAGCAAGACTGGAAAAGGAATTGGCAGAAGATGACGACTCAGATTTGGAATCACCGTTTTCTTGAAACAGAAACCGGAGTTTAATATCGTCCATTGACAAGTGATTGGTTCCAGAGTATCTTGACTACATATATCGTGGTGAGGCGCGACTCATCCACTTAAACCCTTAAAATAAAACGGCTTATCCCCA
>Ga0315284_10004784_pt1 | contig 19228 bp, 14 predicted proteins | sample YL17G09_16_MG_FD_203696 | JGI IMG/M metagenome (GOLD analysis project Ga0315284, IMG submission 203696) | Sediment microbial communities from Yellowstone Lake, YNP, Wyoming, USA - YL17G09_16 | ecosystem: Environmental > Aquatic > Freshwater > Lake > Sediment | place: USA: Wyoming | collected... | reverse complement strand
GGAGACCCCCGCTGAAGCGACCTCCCCTCACGTTTCACGTTTCACGCTTCACGCCTTGTGGGTCGCCGCGGCCTGGCAGGGCATCAACCGCTTCGCCATCTCCGGCGTGCTCGGCGCGACGCTCGGCTTGGTGGTGCAGGACCGCTTGCAGTCCGCCCGCTGGGGGCTGGGGGTGGCGACGTTGACCGGCGCGCTGGCGGCCGGGCGCACGCTGTTCAGCATGGTCGCCGCTCCGCTGGCCGGGGCGGCGTCGGACTGGGTGGGCAGCCGGTGGAAGGTGGCGGGGTGGGGCCTGGGGGTCGGGGTGGTAAGCATGGCCTTGGTGGCGTGGGGCACGCCGGCCGCCATCCTGGTGGGGGTGTCGTTGGCTGCCGTGACCAGCGCCAGCGTGCAGGGGCTCACCAGCGCACTGGCCGGCGACCTGGCCGGCCAGGCGCAGCGGGGGCGGGCGGTGGGCCTGGTGAACACGGCGGGAGACCTCGGCAGCGCCCTGGGGCCGCCCATCGCCTACGCGCTGCTGCCGGGGATGGGCCTGTCCGGCGTGTACCTGCTCTGCGCCGGCCTATTCGTGGCCGGTTGCGTCCTGGCGCTCAATGGGACACGGATGAACGCGGATGGTACGGATTAACACGGATATGGCTTGGAGAATCCGTGTGTATCCGTCGCATCCGTGGAATCCGTGTTCCCGGCCAGTGCTGGAGCTGCAAGAAACTGGCAAGGCACTACGAATCACACATCACGAATTACGCATTACGCATTACGAATTACGCATTACTCCTGGGAGGTGACAAAATGGGCAACTCGAACGCTTTGCGCGCGTTGGTGCTTTCAGGGGGTGGGGGACGAGGGGCGTATCACGTGGGGGTGCTGCGTTTCCTCGAGGAGCACGAGTGGTCCCCGGAGGTGATCGTCGGCACGTCCATCGGGGCGGTGAACGGGGCGGCCATCGCCTCGGGCCACACGGCGCATTCGCTGTGGGCGTTGTGGCGGCGCCTAAAGACCGACGACGTGCAGCGCCAGGCCTGGGACCTGTTTTCGCTGGATAAATGGGACCACCTGCTGGACACGGCCCCCTTGCGCAAGACGCTGGTCGAGGAAGGCTGGATAGACCTGGCACGCATCAACGCCCAACCCCCGGCCAAGCGGTTGCGCATCACGGTGGTGGAGATGGAGACGGGCCGGCTGCGCATCTTCGGCAACAGTCCCGACTCCCTGCCGGGCGGTCACTGCGAGCACGTAGCGATCACGCTGGACCACATCCTGGCCAGTTGCAGCATCCCGATGCTCTACCCGCCGACGAGGATTGACGACGTGGCGTTCTGGGACGGCGGAACGGTGGCCAACACGCCGCTGGGCCCGGCGATTGACGCGGGCGCGGAAGACATCGTCGTCGTGCTGATGACGCCCTGGGAGGACGACCGGAACCGCCCCCGCTACGTCTCTGCGGGTGGCATACAAGGGCTGCTGGCGGTCGCACAGGCCGCTTTCGAGTGGGCGCTACTGGCTTCGTTCCAGACCGACCTCAAGTTGTTCAACCGCACGAACGAGGTGGTCCGGCTGAGCATCGAGAACGCCCGGCTGCGGGCGGAGAACGTGGCGCTGAAGGTGCAGGTGCAGCGGCAGGCTCAGGTGGGAGTTGTGCCGCAGGGGGAGGGGCTCGAACTCCGGCATCAGGAGATCCGGCCGCCGGTCATCGTCTCTCCCCGCCAGCCCATTCCGCTGGTGGACATCGTCCGGTACAGCCTGGACAACCACGAGAGGCTGTATGAGATGGGGTACGAGGACGCCAGGGCAGCCTGGGGGCGGGTGGGGAGGGCGGTGGAAGGCCACCAATGAATTCGCGGCCTGCTACCGGAAACACGTTAGAAACGTGTTCGAGGCCGTGGGAACCCGTTTTGAACGGGTTTGTCGTACCAGCCGTCGAATTCATTCGGCGGCGCCATGAGGCGCGGCTACGAACCCATCATGATCACCCAGTCACTACGAGCACAGCCTGCCTGTCATTCCGAGCGCAGCCTGCCTGTCATTCCGAGCGCAGCGAGGAATCTCCCCCGCACCAGGGAAGACCCTTCGCCCCGCTCAGGGTGACGACTGGTTCGTCGTTCCGGGCGTCGCTCGCTGCGTCAGCAGCTCGATCAGCGGATTCAGCAGGATCATGAACTGCCCTCCACCAGCACCACCCCTGCCGCCTGTTCCGCCAGCAGCGCCCCTGCCGCCTGGTCCACCGGGCATACCACCACCTGCCTGCATCGTCGCCCGCAACGCTTGCCGTTCTTCCTCGCTCATGTTCTCGAACCCGGCCCGGCGGGTGGCCATTTCGGGCGGCACCTCTCCGCCGCCGAACTCGGCCTCGCGGGTGGCGCGTACCTCAGGAGATACGTCCTGCCCCCCACCCGCCCCAGGGGCCTGCCCTGAGCCGGGCGAAGGGAAGCCACCTGGCCCGCCCAGTCCCTGCTCCTCCATCCAGGTGCGCAGCCTTTCCCGGGTGAGCCGCATAGCGGCGATGGCCGCCAACTGCTCCTGGGACATCGTCCCTTCGATCTGCTTCAGAACGGCGTTCATCTCCGCCTGGACCGTCACGCCGCCCCGCAGCGCCTGCCAGAGCGGGAGCAGGGCCGCCGCCTGCTCCGGCCTGACGGCGTTCTCTGTCCCCTCCAGTTGGAGTGTCCCCAGTGCCAACTGGCTACTTGCGTTCAGCGCGTCGGGATAGGACGTATCAAGGACTTTGCTGACGTAGGTCTCGCTACCCCCCGTGTCCACCACAGATGAAGCCTCCTGTTTCCCACCGCACCCCACCAACACCGTAAGAACCAAGGTTGCGATCACTCCAACTTGCCCAAACCTCAGTGCTTTCCTATTCTGCATCATTTTCCTCCACATGATCCTCTCAATCTCCATTCTCCATTCTCCATTCTCTACTCTCTCCGCAGCGCCTCAATCGGATCCAACCGCGCGGCCCTGGTCGCCGGATAGTAGCCAAAGAAGACGCCGACCACCGCTGCCGCGCCAAACGCCAGGGGTACGGAAGCCGGTACCAGGTCGGTGCGCATCGTACCCAGGGCATTGAACAGATAGGAACCACCTACGCCCGCCAGGACACCCACCAGCCCACCGATCAGGCTCAGCATCATGGCCTCCAGCAGGAACTGGAGTTGTACGTCGCGCGGGCGCGCGCCCAGCGCCTGCCGCAGGCCGATCTCGCGCGTCCGCTCGGTCACACTGACCAGCATGATGTTCATGATGCCGATGCCGCCCACCACCAGCGAGATTCCTGCTACCCAGCCCAGCAGGTTGCGGAATGCCTCGGTCGTAGAGGCCTGGGCGTTGATGATGCTATCTTGTGTGATCATGTTGAAACCGGAAGATGCGGCATCCGTGCCGTGCCGCCGGAGCAGCAGGTCGGAGACCTGCGACATCACGTCGTCCATCACCTCTCTACTTTCAGCGGAGACGTAGATCGTACGCACGTCGTCGCCGCCAAATCGTGCGCGGGTGAACTTTTTGAACACGACGGTGAGGGGGATGTACACCTGTCCGTCGTAGTCGGTATTGCCGATCACCCCCTTCGGCTTCATCACGCCGACGACGGTGAATTTGGTCGAGGCGATCTTGAGCGACTGGCCGACGGCACTCTGCTCGCCAAAGAGTTCCTGGGCGACGTCGTATCCCAGCACGACGACCTTGAGCGTCTGGTCGTTGTCCTCGTCGGTCAGAAAGCGGCCCTCCGCCACCCGGTAATCGCGCACGTCGGGGAAACCGGCGGTCGTACCGACGATCGAGACGTCCTCCAGCGTCACGCCGCCGGCCTTGACGTTCTGGCCGGTGGGTTGCTCGGCCGAAACGCCGTTGATGCCGGTCACGTTCTGGGCAATGGCGCTGATGTCGTCGTAGGAAAGGCTGGGGGGCCTTTCCCTGCCGGGGCCGAAGCCACCCCTGTTGAACGCCGGCATGACCAGAATCAAGTTGGGGCCTAGAGAGTTGATCTGGTCGGCAATCTCCGCCTCGGCCCCGGCGCTGACGGCCAGCATCACGATTACGGCTGCCACGCCAATGATCACGCCCAGGGTGGTCAGAAACGAACGGGCCTTGTTGAGGGTCAGGCCCTCCCACGCCACTTGCAGGGTTCGCCGCAGACTCATAGTTTCCCCCTTTTCTTGCTTGTCCCGTTCTGCTTGTCGGAGGCAATCTGTCCATCCAGGAGATAGATGACGCGCTCCGCGTGGTCGGCGATGCCGGGCTCGTGCGTCACCATGACGATGGTGACCCCGCGGCCGTGCAGTTGGTGCAACAGCGCCAGGACCTCCTCGCTGGCCTGGGTGTCCAGGTTGCCGGTGGGCTCGTCGGCCAGGACGATCGAGGGGTCGTTAATCAAGGCCCTGGCGATGGCCACCCGCTGCTGCTGCCCGCCGGAGAGTTCGTTGGGCCGGTGACGCACCCGCTCTCCCAGCCCCACCGACTCGAGGGCGGCGACGGCGCGTTCGTAGCATTGCTTGTCGCTCAGATGCTGATGACCGTCGTACAAGAGCGGTAGCATCACGTTCTTGGCCGCCGTCAGCCTGGGGAGGAGGTTGTAGGATTGGAAGACGAAGCCGATCTTGCGGCTCCGCACGCTGGCCAGTCTGTCCTTGTTCAGCCGGCTGACGTCCTCCCCGTCCAACACGTAAGTGCCGCCGGTTGGGCGGTCCAGGCAGCCCAGGATGTTCATGAAGGTGGATTTGCCCGAACCGGAAGGCCCCATGATGGCGACGAATTCCCCTTCTGCGACGGTGACGTTGATGCCTCGCAGTGCGTGCACGGCCACGTCGCCGGCACCGTAGACCTTGGTCAAATCTGTGATCTTGATGAGTTGTTCTTTCACGCTATCCTCCACATATTCAGTTCCCAGGTCTTATTGACAGGTCTAAGGTCCCCCCATCGGCCCCCCCGGGCCTCCTCCCGATGGCATTGGCCCCTCAATGATAATGCCTCCTCCTGGGACTCCGAATGGCATCGGCTGTTCTTCCGAAGAACCGCTCGTCTGAGTGCTCTCTGCGACCCCTGTGCTGACTACCTCACCGGCTTGGAGGCCGGAGAGGATCTCGGCATTGGCGAGGTCTTTCAGGCCCACCTCGACCGGGCGCAGCACCATCTCTCCATCTGGCTGGACTACCAGGACAGCGTATTGTTCCGTCCCCAACTCGCGCAGCGCCTGTACCGGCACGATCAGTGTATCCCTGGACTCGGCCGAGATGACCTCCACTTCCGCATTCATCCCGCCGAGGAGGGTAACTGGATTCGTGGATGAGTACGTCGAGGAGAGATCCAGCCTGGCCCAGGCCTGGACGGCCAGCGTAAAGTCCACCGTCACCAGCGCCGGGTCTATGCGGATGACCTCTCCGGTGAACACGTCGTCCGGCAGAGCCTCGAAGGTGACCTCCACCCGGTTGCCCACCGCCACACCGCTCAGGTCCGACTCCTCCACCCAGAACTGCAGCAACGACCCTTCCAGGTCAGCCAGCGTGATGAAGGACGACGTGACGTACTGGCCGGGTATGGCCGTCACGTCCACGATGGTGCCGTCGAAAGGGGCGCGCAGAACGCTTGATTCCAGGGCATCGCGCGCGTCCTCGAGCGTCCGTGCTGCTTGATCCGCCGCCAGTTCCGCTCGCCTGACCGTGTCCGTGGTCGGGCCGCTCTGCACAAGTTCCAGGCTCTCCCCTGCCTGGTAGACCCTGTTGTGGGCCTGGTCCACCTGGTTCTCGGCCTCGAGTTGCTCCATCTCGGCTTGCTGCAAGACCTCGTTCAGCCGTGCCTCGGCCTTCGCCCGGTTGTCCCACGCCTCCTCATAGTCCTTCGCGGTGATGGTACCCTCTTCACGTTTCTGGTCTGCCTCCGCAGCCTGGCTGACGTACCACTGGTACTCGATCAGGCGGGCACGCACGGCGGAATCGAGGTCAGAGTTGAGCGTGGTGCTGTAGGTGTGCTGCACGACCAGCAGCGCGCTCCGGGCATTCTGCACGGTCGCCCTGGCGGATGCCAGTTCTGTGTCTGTCGGCCCCTCACGTGCATCGTCCAGTTCGAGTTGAGCCAGGCGCGCCTCGATATCGGCCTTGTCTACCGCCAACTGGAGGTCGCCCGTCTCCAGGCGGGCCAGGGTGTCGCTCTCCTGCACCTGGTCACCGACCTCCACTGACACCTCGTCCAGATAGCCTGCGCTCTGGAAACCCAGGTCCATTTCGGAGGCCGGGACCAAGGTGCCGGAACCACTGACCGAGATGACCAGATCGCCGCGTCGCACCTGGGCGGTGGCGATGGCCGGCTCGGCTGGCTCCTGGCCCGGCAGGTAGACGCGGGTGTAGTAGGCGTATCCACCTCCCGCTGCCAGCGCAAGCACGATGATGGCGCTCAGGCCTATCCAAAAAATCCTTTTGCGCAGCATATTTTCTCCCTCACATCTCACCATGGTCTAGTGCCCTGTTCTGTCACTCTGGCTCTCCCACGCTCACCGTCTCCCCAAGTTCCAGACCGGAGAGGATCTCGGCATTGACGGGGTCCCTCAGTCCCACCACGACCGCGCGCATTTCCAGTTCTCCGGTGGACTTGACGACGAAGACGGTGGTTTGGCCTGACGACGTCTCTCCGTTGTCATTCCGAACGGAGCCGGGTGTACTCACCCGCGGAATCCCCCGCAATGCCTCCACCGGCACGAGCAGCGCGTTTCTGGCCTCGGCGGCGACGACCTCGACTTCGGCAGTCATGCCGGAGAACAGATGGGCTTCTCGACCGTCGAGGTCCAGGCTCGCATAGGCCTGCACGGCCGGGGTGTTGTCCACCGTCACCAGTACCGGGTCCACCCGGACAACCTCCCCGGTGTAAGATTCGTCGGGCAGCGCTTCGAAGACGACGTTGACCGGGTAGCCCACCGCGACGCTGCTCATGTCCGTTTCCTCTACCCAGAAGCGCACCAGTGGCTGCCCCAGGTCGGCCAGGGTGAGGATGGAGGTGGTAGCGCCCACCTGTTGGCCCACCGTCGCCGCCACGTCCATCACGGTGCCGTCGAAAGGAGCGTACAACTGCGCCGCTTCCAGGTCAGCCCGCGCTTCTTCGCGCGCCAGCAGCACCTGGTCCACCGCCAGTGTAGCCCGTGTCAGGGTGTCGGTGAGCGGTTCACTCTCCAGGAGTTGCAGGTTCTCCCGGGCCTGATAGACGGCGGTCTGAGCCTGCTCCACCCGGCTCTTGGCCGTGGTCTCTTCGGTGAGCGCCTGGTTGACTGCCTTGCTATAGCGTCCGTCCGCCGAGATCATGGCGTTCATGGCGTGGTCGTGGTCGCTCTGGCTGATGTAACCGTCCTCGTACCGGCTTTTCTGGGTTTGGTAGTAACTGACGTACCAGTCGCGCTGGTCCTTGGCGCGCTTCACGGCGGCGTCAAGGCCGGAGTCGAATGTATTGTCATAGGCGTCCTGTGCCAGTTTCAACTCGACCTGGGCATCTCGCAGGGCGGCGCGGGCATCGGCCAGTTCCGCGTCCGTCGGCCCCTCGCGGGCCTCGGCCAGGTCCAGTTGCGCCAGTTGCACCTCGGCCTCGGCCTCCGCCACGGCCCGTTCCAGTTCGTCCGTCTCCAGCCGCGCCAACACCTCATCTTTCTGTACCTGATCGCCGGTCTCCACCAACACCTCACCCAGCACGCCGCTGGTGCGGAAGGCCAGTTCCAGTTCGGCCGCGGGCACGAGTTCGCCGCTGCCATCCGCCGTGATGACGATGTCCCCCTGCGTCACCGTCGCCGTCTGCAGCGTGGGCTGCTGGGGCTCCTCAGCCCCGGCGAAGAAGCGGGCGTAGGCAGCGTAGCCGCCCCCGGCTGCCAAGAGCAGCACGATGATGAGAATGATCCAGGTCCTGCGTTTCTTCATGCCTCCTCCGTCTTCTCGTTTTGAATTAGATTGTGCGTACCCTGGGCCCTGGCTCCGGGTTAATTGGTGCCGGAACCAGGCACCGAGTAGTCACAGATGCCATCGCCGTTGGTATCGGTGTAGTTTCTGCACCATCCGGGGTAAGGATCGTTGACCATGCCCCGTGGACAGGCTACGCCACTTTGTTGCTGCACGGGCTGTTCCGGCTCACTCGTCCTTTGAAGCCCATTGTAACCACAATACCTGAGAGCACCCTAAGCGATTGCTGAGAGAAGACTGAGAGTCTATGGTGCACGATAGGGTGGGGAGGGGCGCCTCAGCGCTCCTCCCCACCGTTGCTCATAGACCACCTCTTTTCTCAAACGTCAGCCTGGCAGGCCGCCCAGTCACTCACTCTCAGGAGGTCTCGGGTTGCCCCATCTGCCGCCGAAGCCCAAGCCCCGTCGTCCTCCAGGGAAAAAGCCCTGCTCCAGCCCCTCGAGCAGCCAGTCGGCCTGTTCTTGACTCATCTTGCCATCTTCGACCGCCTGCTCGATGGCCTGCCGCCTGGCCTCGGCCTGGGCGGCCTTGAGCGCGTCCTGTACTGCCTCCATCTCGACGCCTTGCTCCCCGGCGATCTCTTCCAGGCTCTTGCCCGCGTGCAACTCGGTGAAGAGTCCCTCCGGGGTCAGCCCCAGGGCCTCGGCTGCTGTGTCGAACATCGTCCATTGGCCGCCGCCTCCCCAGCCAAACATGCCGGGCCCCGGGCCGCCCCGGCCCCGGCCACCAGCGTGCCAGCCGGAGGGGCCTGCCCCGAGCCTAGCCGAGGGGGCTGTAGGCTCGGGCGTGGGATCCTGGGCGGATACGACTGCGACCCCGACCAGGCCCACCAGCAGCAGTGCCACCAGCACACCGCCAGATAGTAGGAGAAGCCTCTTTTTGCTCATCTGATTCACCTCCCTTCCATTCAGATTCGGGTTGGTTTTCTTCCGACCCGCTTCTATATATATCAGGAGGATGTAAAGGGGTTATGAAGAAGCGGTAAGGATTCAGTATACATCGTAGGCGCGATGCCTGAGAGCATCCTGAGCAGGGGCTGAGAGAATATTAAGAATTTTTCCTATGAATTGCTTGACAAAGCGGTCAGCGTGTGGTAAGATATAGGAAACGTTACCGGTATTGTTACCGGTATTGTTACCGGTATTGTTACCGGTATTGTTGCCAGCAACCGCATCGAAACGAACCCGCCCATGAGCCGCGCCAGAGCATCTGTTACCATTCGCCATGTGGCCGAAGCCGCAGGGGTGTCGGTCACTACGGTATCACGCGTGCTAAACGACAAAGGCGACGTGGCGCCAGAGACCTATCAGAGAGTGCAAGGCGTGATCGAGAGTCTGGGCTATACCTCAAGCCTGGCGGCCAGAGGCATGCGCAGCCACAGAATGAACGTCATTGGCCTGATCATGCCCAACGTGGGGGATCCTTTCGCGATTCAGGTGCTGAAGGGTGTCAACCGGGCGATCACCGAGCGTGACCTCGACCTCATCGTGCACACGGGCGGGGACTTCAACGAGGAGTCAACTGCCGATCGGGAGCGACGGCACGTCTCTCTGCTGACTGGCGGCATCACCGATGGTGTCATCGTCGTGACGCCTGCTGCCACCACCTTCTCCACCGCTTCGCCGGTGGTCGTCGTTGATCCCAACAACGTAACGCCTGATTGTCCAGTCGTCATCGCCACCAACCGGTCCGGGGCCCTGTCGGCAATGGAGCATTTGATCGGCTTGGGACACCGGAGGATTGGCTTTATCGGCGGCCGCCCCGAGTTGCAGAGCGCCGTCCGCCGTTTGGTGGGCTACGAGGACGCCTTGCAGCACGCCGGTATCCCCTTGGACCCCGACCTGATCCAGGCAGGTGACTATTCCAGGCAGACGGGGTTCGCCTGCGCCCAGAGACTGCTGAGCCTGTCCGATCCGCCGACGGCCATATTCGCGGCCAACGACCAATCCGCCCTTGGCGCTATCCAGGCCGCCCAGCAGGCGGGACTGCGCGTCCCGGGCGACCTGTCTGTGGTTGGATTTGATAACATTCCCGAGGCGGCCTATACCAACCCTGGTCTGACGACGGTTGATCAGTTCATTGACCAGATGGGATACGTAGCCACAGAGATGTTGATCAGCCTAATCGAAGGCAACTCCCTGGAAAGCGACGTGTACAAGATGCCCACGCAGCTCATTGCCAGAGATTCGTGCTGTGCCATCGCAGGCAATGCTCCGTAGAGCCTGCCAACTGACTGTCGCAAGTGAGCAGCGCGTACCGCTGGCTCTGAGAGAGGAGGTGATGCGAGCGATCTATCGAAGCCGGTTAATTCTGCCTCAGAGTTAGAAAGTCGGTTTAGCTTCAACCCAGGATATTTAAGGAGGGAGAAATGGAAGCGGATAAGAAGACACTTAGCCGCAGGGAATTCCTGCAGGGTGCGGCCCTGGCCGCTACCGCGATGGTAGCGAGCGCCTGTGCGGCGCCGACACCCGAGGTCAAAGAGGTGGAGGTCACGCGGATCGTCGAGGTCGCAGGGACCCCGGTGGTCGAGCAGGTCGTCGTGACGGCCACACCGCCCCCGGTGGTAAAAGAGGAAGCGCCCGCTGTCCTTGGCGCCTTCCCCAGAAGCGAGACGCTGATCGCCAGGCAGCTCACCGGGCGTGTCGGCACACCTGACAACATGAACCTATGGGTTGGCTGGAAATGGCAAGACCGCGGCCTGCAGAACCTGGCTGACGAGCCGTTATGGTCGGTTGACTTTGCCACGGGCAACATCATCAACGGCCTTGCTGACGGTGACCCGACGTACAACGCAGACTTCACTGAATGCACAGTCCCTCTCCGCGAGGGCGTCGCCTGGAATGACGGCGAGCCCTTCACCGCTGCCGATGTGGTCTTTACGGTCGAGACCCTGATGCAGTTCGATGGCTTCGGCGCCCATACCTTCTTTGTGGATAACGTCGCCTCTGTGACTGCTGTGGATGATTACACGGTCAAATTCGTTCTGAATCAGCCCAACTCGCGCTTCCACACCACTTTCCTCGACCGCTGGGGCTGCACCAGGATCATGCCCAAGCACATCTTCGAGAAGGAAGCAGATCCGGTCCAGTTTACCTTCAATCCGTATGTAGGCTGCGGTCCTTACAAGCTGCACAGCTTTGATCCCCAGGGGTTCTGGACGGCCTGGGAAAGACGCGAAGATTGGGACAAGAGCCCGACCGGCATCATGTATGGCCAGCCTCAGCCCAAGTACATCATCTTGCAGGGTTTTGACACTGAAGGCGCTCAAATCCTGGCGCAATTGACGCATCAACTAGATGTGGCGGAACTCTCATCCGATGGTCTCAAGGCGCTGTTGGCGCAGTCCAAGACCTCCCGCGCCTACCAGCCGACCTTCCCCTTCGTGGTCAACAACGACCCCTGCATCACCGGTATCCTCTTCAACACCGCCCGGCCGCCATTCGATAACGTCGACGTCCGCTGGGCATTGATCCTGTCGATCGAGATGGTGGAGTACATGAGCATCGCCGTTGACTGCACCGGCACCGTGAGCGCGATACACGTCCCGCACCTTGGCCCTTACCCCAGGTTATACCACGAGCCGATGCAAGACTGGCTGAAGTCCTTCACCATTGACGTGGGCGATGGCGAGACCTTTGCGCCCTATGACCCGGATGTGCCGAACCGCGTCGCAGCCTACGCCAGGAGCCGTGGCTATGTCTTCCCCGATACGCCGGAATTTCTTGAAAAGGCTTTCGGACTGGGGTGGTACAAGTATGCCCCCGACATCGCCGAAAAGCTGCTGGTGAAGAACGGCTTCTCGAAGAATGCGGACGGGAAGTGGCTGCTGCCGGATGGCTCGCCCTGGAAGATCTCCTATCTGTGCGGCACGATACTTACCAACCATGATGCGCGCAATGCCGCGGCCGCCGTGCAGCAGTGGAAGAAGTTCGGCATCGATGCCCAGGTGCTTTCCATCGCGGATAATGATGGCATTCAGGCCACCGGCGACTTTGATATAAGCGGCAACTGGCCTTCGCAGGAGCCCTGGGGTGCAGGGCCCGACCTGTATCGCGTGCTCGACAGGTGGAACTCTGCCTATAAGAAGCCCCTTGGAGAGCGCACCAATGGCATTTACTCGCGCTGGTCGAGCGATGAGATGGACGCCATCATCAAGGAGCTGCGCGAGACGGATCCCTTCGATACCGAAGCCGTCGTCGCGGTGGGCACCAAGGGCCTCCAGGAAGCGGTCAAGAATATGCCCGGTGTCCCGACCTACGGGTATATCGGCTTTGTCGGCTGGGACGAGTACTACTGGACCAACTGGCCTGGCAGCGAAAACGCCTATTGTCAGCCCTATACACACTGGCCCAACTTCAAGTACTTTACTCCATTCCTGAAAGCCACCGGCGCATAGGTCCTGCGGTTGGTGGTACAATTATCCTGGGCGGGCGCCTCGCCCGCCCAGGATTCTTCCAGATAAGTGAGGTGATCGCCGTGCCATTCCTGAAACGATATCTCATCCCTCGTCTGATTGCATACGTTCTAGTAATTTGGCTGGGCATCACCATTGTTTTCCTCATTCCCAGGCTCACCCCGAACGACCCTGTCATGGCTATGATCGGTATGATGAGGGCGCGCGGTTCAACGTTGGAACCGGGCGCGATGGATGGCATCATCGCCGACCTGACCGAGATGTATGGCTTGCAGGGCTCCTGGCTCGATCAATACTGGGCTTTTTGGGGCAGGCTGTTCCGCGCTGATTTCGGCGTTTCCTTCTTCAATTTCCCCACCCGCGTTAACCAGCTCATTGCCACCGCCTTGCCCTGGACTTTGGGACTCCTGCTGACCACGACCGCCATCTCGTGGATATCAGGGAATATCCTTGGCGGGTTGGCGGGTTACTTTGCTCGGAAAGGTTGGTCGCGAACCCTGGATGCCGTCGCCATGGTGGTCCGCCCGCAGCCCTATTACATCTTTGCCTTCGCGTTGCTCCTGCTTCTTGCTTGGGTCGTGCGCTGGTTCCCGGTTACAGGCGGGTCGTCATTGGGAGCTCTACCCACCTTCACCTGGGGCTATATCAAAGATGTCCTCTGGCATTCGTTTTTGCCTGCCCTCTCGTTAAGCGTCCTGGGAGGGGCAGTCACGTTCCAAACGATGAAGCTGATTGTACAGAACGTCAATGCGGAAAGTTTTGTCCAGTATGCCAAGCTGGGCGGCGTTACCGAAGGCCGCATCGTGGGCAAGTATGTCATTCGCAACGCCTTACTGCCGCAAGTCACCGGCCTGGCGCTTGGGCTTGGGCAAATCTTTAGCGGGGCACTGATTACAGAGATCGTTTTTTCTTACCCCGGCCTGGGAATGCTGCTGTATAACTCCGTCATCCGAGCAGATTACAACCTGATCATGGGGATCACCATGCTTTCCATCGTTGGTATCACAACGGCGATCCTGGTCGTTGACCTGACATATCCCTTGTTTGACCCGCGGGTGAGATACTATTAAGGAGTTCAGTCACGTGAAAGTCCTCAGAGATCTATTCAGAGATTATCGCTTCTGCTTCAGCTTCGGCGTACTCGTGATCATCCTGATCCTGGCCTTCCTGTCCAATTTTTCGCCTTATGACCCTACTCTATGGAATGTTGTCCCGAAAGATACGAAGCCGTCGGTTCAATACCCGCTCGGCACCGATTCGAACGGGCAGGATATCTTTTGGCAGGCCACTTATGCAGTGCGCAATTCCCTGATCATCTCCCTCATCGCCGCATCGGTTTCCAGGGTGATCGCCGTCCTGGTTGGCATGGTTGCCGGCTATACGCGCGGCAATACCGACCGGATATTGATGTTTGTCAGCGACGGCCTGTTGGTCATCCCGCTCTTCCTGATCTTGGTAATGTTAGCCATGATGGTGCGACAACACATGAGTCTGGTGGTTCTGGGATTGATGCTATCGGCCTTCGGCTGGGCATGGGATGCGCGGGTGATCCGCTCGGTGATCTTGAGCCTGCGTGAGCGAGAGTTCACCCAGACGGCCATCCTTTCAGGTACGGGGACGCTCAAACTGGTATTGAACGAATACATGCCCTTTGCCATGCCGTTGGTCTTTTCGACTTTGATCAACAATATATCATGGGCGATTGGGTTGGAGATGACGCTGGCACTCCTTGGATTGGTCGATGTTAACATTCCCACCCTGGGCACGATGCTGAATTGGGCGATCATTTACCAGTCTATGTTCTTGGGACGCTGGAATTGGGTCTTGACGCCGGTGGTCATATCGGTCCTTATGTTTATCGCTCTCTACTGGCTCTCGGTCAGTATCAGCGAATATCTGGATCCAAGAACTCGTATCCAGCGCGTCGGAGCACAGTGAGGGGACGATGAACGAGACAGTACTCAGGACTGAAGGGCTGAAAGCCTTCTACGTGCTCGACGTTTTCGGGACCCAGAAGGTGGTGAAGGCGGTCAACGAGGTCAATATCGAGATCCGGGAAAACGAAGTCTATGGGATCGCCGGCGAAAGTGGCTGTGGGAAGACGACGCTGCTGAAAGCGCTCGTCGCCGCCATCGAGCCTCCGTTGAGGCTGATCGGGGGGAAGGTCTACTATTGTGGGTACGGTAAGGAGATTGATGTCTCTTCTCTCAGCGCAGAGGAAAAGAGAAGGCTGCGCTGGGAGTATATTTCCTACGTTCCGCAGGGTTCGATGAGCGTGCTCAATCCCGTGATGAAGGTGAAAGAGACCTACCGAGATTTCATCGAGAGCCACGTGAGCGGCAAGACAAGAGAGGAAGCCTACGAGATCGCCGGGAGGCAGATTGTGGAGTTGGGGCTGCCACGGAAGATCTTGGATACTTATCCACACCAGTTGTCGGGTGGCATGCGACAACGGGTTACGATCGCCCTGGCAGCGCTGCTCAGGCCCCGGATTATTGTCTGTGATGAGCCCACGACCGCGCTCGACGTCGTCGTCCAGAGAGGGGTCGTGCAAATGCTGCGCGACGTTCAGAAATATCTGGAAAACACGATCGTCCTGGTTACACACGACATGGGCGTTCAGGCCAATATCGCCGATCGTGTCGGTATCATGTACGCCGGAAAGATGGTAGAGGAAGCGACAACCGAGAGGATTTTCGGCCGCCCTCTGCATCCCTACACCCAGTATTTGATCAACTCTCTGCCGAGGTTTGGGGACAAGACGACGCGAGAGAGCGTGCCCGGAAGCCCGCCTTCTCTCATAGATCTCCCCAGCGGCTGTCCCTTCCACCCAAGGTGTCCCTACGTTCTAGATGTCTGTACAAAACAGATGCCGGGCTTTGTTGGCCTGGAACCCAACCACCGAGTTGCCTGCTGGTTGGTCGGAGAGGGATAAGATGGATACACTGCTTGAAGTCGATCGGCTGACAAAGGTTTTCTCCTTGGGGGGCATACTCTCGAGGGTCAGGATAAGGGCAGTTGACAATGTATCCTTTTACGTCAAACCGGCGGAGATCTTTGCCCTGGCCGGTGAGAGCGGCTGTGGAAAGACAACTACTGCCAGAATGATTCTGGGCTTTGAGGAACCAACCTCAGGCGCCATCGTGCACCGGGGCGGGCAGGGTGGGGAATCGGAGAACAAAAAGGTCTGGTTCACCGAAGGCGTGCAGGCCATCTTTCAGGACCCGTTTGGGACCTTCAACCCGCTCCGCATAGTAGATCGGTATTTCTTTGAGACCATCGGGAATTTCGGGTTGGCAGCGAACGGCAAAGAGGCAGTCAAACTGATCGAGGAAAAACTGAACGCCGTGGGCCTCTCCTACGACGAGTTCTCCGGCAAGTATCCGAGTGAGTTCTCTGGAGGGCAACTGCAGAGGATCTCCATCGCCAGGGCCTTGCTGACAGACCCAACTCTCCTGATCGCCGATGAGCCCGTTTCGATGGTGGATGCTTCCTTGAGAATGTCAATCGTGAATCTATTCAAGAAGCTCAAGGAAGAGTCGGGCCTGAGCGTGCTGTACATTACGCACGATCTGGCAACCGCCTACTATGTGAGCGATCGCATCGCCATCATGTTCAGAGGCAACATTGTCGAAATGGGGCCTGTGGAGCGAGTGTTGATGGACCCCCAACATCCGTACACCAGGCTGCTCAGGGAATCCATCCCTGAAGCGGATCCCAAAAAGCGCTGGGGCAGTCGGATCACACTGTCGAACACCGAACACGAAGAGTACTTGAGAGCGGGCTGCAAATTCGCAGGGAGATGCCCCGACGCAACGGAGACATGCAAAAGCCAAGTGCCCCAGGATGTTCATATTGACGACGTGCTCGTCAAGTGTCACAAGTACCACTCAGTGATGAAGGATACGAGTTCTTCGCACTGCCTTGCCTGATTTCAAGAGCTGAGACAACTCCGCACGGCTTGCCCACGAACACGTGCCTTCAACTTCTGCCCCTCACGCCTGAAACCCCTCCATCCGTCCGCCCATTCTTCATCGCTGCTCTTGCTCCGAAATGCTTGACCTGCGAACGCATTGCTGTATACTGTTCATAAGGCCAAGAGTGTGTGACGCGAGAGGACCGGTGAAGTGGACGGAAAGGAGCATAACTGTGTCTAATTTGGGAAAACGCTGGCTACTGGCTAAGGACTTCTTGAGTGATACACGGATTGTTGATTCATACCCGCACAAGTATGTACTGCTCCTGGATCATTCTATTGACGTGTCACATCAGAATTTGCTCATCGCTATTGAGCAAATGGAAAAGCGAGGCTGGATGTTGCACAGTATTGCTTGTACAGAGAGCGCCGGGTATATGTATGCCTTGATGTGTCGCAAGCAATGACGAGAACTCAACCTCGACCTCCTTGCCGCGCCCGTGAGGTGGAACTCCTCCCAGCCCGGCATGCCCGACGAGCTGCTTGCCGGTCGAAAAGCGGGTGATACGGGCTTCTCAGCATTTTCTCAGCATTCGCACAGCTACCTTTCAACTGCTGCGTCTACAATGTGGTATAATTTGAGACGATGAACTAGAAACCCGGTTTTTGGGAAAAACCGGGTTTCTCAAGGGTTTCTCAAGAACGGAACGGACGATGGCGACCGTACTTGTGGTGGATGACGACGAAAAGCTGCTCAAGATGCTGCGACGAACCCTGATTTACGAGGGCTTTGACGTCGTGACTGCCACTGACGGGCGTGAGGCGCTGGTGCAAGTGGAAGCACACCAACCGGACGTCATCGTACTGGACTGGCTCATGCCTGGATTGGATGGCCTCGGCGTGATAGACCGCCTGCGGGCGGCACACGACCAGACGATGGTGCTGATGCTCACGGCCCGCGACGCCATTGAGGACCGCGTGGAAGGACTGGAGAGCGGGGCCGACGATTACCTGGTCAAGCCCTTCGCCCCCGCTGAACTGCTGGCGCGCGTACGTGCCCTGCTGCGGAGGTCGGCGGCGGCGAGCGCCGCTGCGGCGGAAGAACAGCCGCTGGCCTACGCTGGCCTCTTGCTCGACCCGCTGACCCGCCAGGTGCGGCGCGGCGAGCGGCAATTCGAACTCACGCCGACCGAGTTCGATCTCCTTCACTACCTGCTGCGCCATCCCCGCCAGGTGTTATCAAGGCAGCAGATTCTGCAAGAGGTGTGGGGGTACGACTTTGGCGGTGACGACAACGTGCTGGAGGTATACGTCGGCTATCTGCGCAAGAAGACGGAACAGGTGGGCGAAGCGAGGCTGATCCAGACAGTCCGTGGCGTCGGTTACGTTCTGCGCGAGGAATAGGGGGGTGAGTACACCCCTTGGATGAGTAATCCCAATGTCCATTCGCCTGCGTCTAACACTGCTGTACACGACCATCCTGGCTCTGACCCTGGCCAGCCTGGGTGGGATACTGTACAGCACCCAGTACCGGTCTATGAGCGGGAGCGAGGAACGCTCGCTGGCTGACCTGGCGCGCCGCGTCGTCGAGCATCGCCAACTGGGTCGCGAATTCGGAGAGCCCGCATTCCCCCCCTTACCACCGCAGGATGAGGCGGGCGACCCCGGCCGCCCGCCTGTCCCCAACCGCAGGTTCGGCTTCCCGGCCACGTATGTGCAGGTGATCAACCTGGAGGGACAGGTGCTCTCACGCTCGGAGAACCTGCAGGAGGTGACCCTGCCTCTCAGCCATGCCGGGCTTCAGGCGGTGCAGAGAGGGGAATCGTGGGTGGAGATGGCCTCCATTGAGGATGAACGGCTCATGATCTATAGCGCCCCCGTCGCAATTGAAGGCCGTGTCACCGAAATTGTGCAGGTGGCGCACTCCATCGCCGGGCAAGACCAGTATCTGGGTACGCTGGGGAGGAACCTGCTCGTCGGCAGCGGGATCGCGGTCATGATTGCGTTTGGCTCGGGGTGGATCCTGTCTGGGGTGGTGTTGCGCCCGATCCACCGTGTCACGCAGACGGCACGGGCCATCGGTACTGAACGGGATTTCGGCCGCCGCGTTGACTACAGCGGTCCCAACGACGAGATTGGGCAGTTAGCCACCACCTTCAACGCCATGCTGACGGCGCTGCAGGCCGCCTACCAGCAGGTCGAGCAGTCGCTGCAGCAACAGCGCAAGTTTGTGGCCGACGTGTCTCACGAACTGCGCACTCCCCTCACCACCCTGCGGGGCAACCTGGCGCTGTTACGCCGCAAGCCCTCCATCAGTGACGAGGATCGGGCAGACATTCTCGATGACATGGCCGGTGAGAGCGACCGGCTGATCCGCCTGGTGAACGACCTGCTGGCGCTGGCGCACGCAGAGTCGGGCCGCCTGCTGCGCAGCGATGTCGTTCCCATCAGGCCTCTCGTCGAAGACGTGTGCCGGCAGGGCAGGCTGCTCGATCCGGAGAGACTGGTCACCTGCACTTCCGTGAGCGAGGCGGCCGTAATCGGTGACCAGGATGCGCTCAGGCAGGTGCTGTTGATCCTGGTGGACAATGCGCTCAAACACACCGCAGGGCCGGTCACGGTGACTGCCGAAGCCGCCGGCGAACACGTCACGATGAGTGTCCGCGACGCCGGCCCCGGCCTCGAGCCGGAGGTGCTGGCACACATTTTCGAGCGCTTCTATCGTGGGAAGAGCGGTTTGGCTGAGCGGGAGATTCCTCACTCCGTTCGGAATGACAACGGGGGGATTCCTCACTCCGTTCGGAATGACAACGGGGAGATTCCTCACTCCGTTCGGAATGACGACAGGGAGAGGCCGGGCATCGGACTGGGGCTGGCCATCGCCAAGGCGCTGGTGGAGGCCCAGGGAGGCACGATCGCCGTCGAAAGCCAGGCGGAGCAGGGCAGCGTTTTCACCGTGAGTTTACCCCGGGC
>Ga0315284_10004782_pt1 | contig 19237 bp, 16 predicted proteins | sample YL17G09_16_MG_FD_203696 | JGI IMG/M metagenome (GOLD analysis project Ga0315284, IMG submission 203696) | Sediment microbial communities from Yellowstone Lake, YNP, Wyoming, USA - YL17G09_16 | ecosystem: Environmental > Aquatic > Freshwater > Lake > Sediment | place: USA: Wyoming | collected... | reverse complement strand
GGCGGTGTTTCTGTCTCCAAAGCGTTTGTGACTGTTAATGGAAGTCATATTGAAACTCAAAATTCTCATGGAGTGGTTGCGGTTTCACCTCATCAAAGTTCGGAAATAATTCAAGAAGACGTCTCACGCGTTATTGAAGCGGCCCAGGCGGTTTCTCTTCCCTCAACAAGGGAAATTATTCATGTTATTCCCCGCGATTTTGTCGTTGATTCTCAAGAAGGTATTAAAGATCCTGTTGGGATGTCGGGTGTGCGTTTGGAAGTTGAAACAAACATTATTCATGGGGCCTCAACTGCCATGAAAAATTTAATTAGATGTGTTTCCCAAGTTGGAGTTGAGGTTGAGGAGCTGGTTTATGCAGCTCTTGCTTCTTCCGAGGCTGTTCTTACCGATACAGAAAAAGAATTGGGGACTTTGCTGGTGGATATTGGCGGCGGGACAACCTCAATGATTGCTTTTTTAGATGGGAGCCCAATACATAGCGCGGTTTTGCAAATTGGAGGAAGACTTGTTACAAGTGACCTTGCTATTGGACTGCGAACCAGGCTTGAAGATGCCGAAAAAATAAAACTTAAATTGAGTTCCGAGTATCATTTGATGAAATCAAAAAAAGACATGAAAGAAGAATTTGATGTTTCCGAATTTGGACTAGAAAATACCACTCTCCCCTTTAATCTTTTATACAAAATAATTGATGCCAGGCTTGAAGAGATTTTTAGACTTATTGCGCTTGAAATGGCAAAGGCAAATTTAACTGGAAAACTCCCGGCGGGAGTGGTTATAACCGGTGGAGGAGCTCTAACATCCGGAATTGAAAAAGTAGCAAAAATAACCTTGAAAGTTCCGGTAAGAATTGGCGTACCAAAAGGAGTAACAGGTCTTGTTGATGATATTTGTGGACCTGCGTCTTCAGCCGGGGTTGGAACAATACTTTATGCTGCCAATCTAATAAGAAGTGGTACTCTATTGTCATTTGATTCTGGCCGGGGTAAGATGAAAAAAAGCTTTTTGAAAATATTTGATAAATTTAAATCCTTCCTGCCCTAAGTAAAAAATAAATAGTATATCTAAAACATGCAAGTAAAACCTGAAGTTGAAAGGTTCGCAAAAATAAGAGTTGTTGGGGTTGGCGGTGCCGGTGGTAATGTTATTAATTCCATGATTGAGTCAAAACAAATTAACGGTGTGGAATTTATCGCGATAAATACTGATGCTCAAGACCTTTCGGTGAATAAAGCTTTTATAAAAATCCCAATTGGTCAAGAAATTACTCATGGTCTTGGAGCAGGCTCCGACCCGGAAATTGGAAGAAAGGCTGCAGAAGAATCACACGACATTCTTAAATCAAATTTAGAAGGTGCGGATATGGTTTTTATTACAGCGGGAATGGGTGGCGGAACTGGTACGGGAGCATCTCCAATTATTGCGCGAATTGCAAGAGAAGTTGGAGCTTTAACCGTTGGAGTAGTCACAAAGCCGTTTGCTTTTGAGGGTGCCCAAAGAATCCGAAACGCTGAAACCGGCATTGCTGCCTTAAGAAAAGAAGTTGATGCACTAATAACTATCCCAAATCAAAAACTTCTTGAAGTTGCCGATGAAAATATGACTATTATTGAGGCCTTTAGGCTTTCTGATAGCGTTTTAAACCAGGGTGTACAAGGTATTGCCGATATCATTGTAATGCCGGGACTTATTAACGTTGATTTTGCTGATGTAAAAACAATTATGCAAAACGCAGGCTCGGCCCTTATGGGAATTGGAATTGGTACGGGTGAAAATAGGGCCGAAGATGCGGCAAGAGCTGCAATCTCATCTCCACTTTTGGGTCAAACCATCGAGGGTGCAACGGGAGTTTTATTTAACATCGTTGGTGGAAGTGATATGACTATGCAAGAAGTTGATAGGGCCGCAAAAGTAATTAGTGATATGGTAAATCCTGAAGCCAATATCATTTTTGGTACGAGTATTGATGATGAAAGTAACGGGCAAATCAAGATAACTGTAATTGCTACGGGATTTGAATCTGATGATATGGGTTTAAATCTTAGTGAAATTCGTAGAGAAGTTTCTAAATATATGACAAAAGGGGAAGAAGAGCCCAAGGACGACTTTGAGACTTCAGAATATGACTCAAAGCTTGATATACCCGCGTTTCTCCGTGGAAAGTGAATCTCATTGTAAGTGTACCTTTCATGTGCTTTTATTAAGGAGTCAAAATTTTTAGTAAAAAGTTTGTGTTCATGATTTAACAATTTCGGATGCGGCAGTGAGAAGTTGTTGACTCATGAGAAATAAAGTCTGCCATGAGTTCATATTTGTACTTTAATGACCCTTTATCTTTAAAAAAGAACGACAAGATAGAATTTCCCGAGAATGCTTACAAAATATTAGAAAGAAGATACCTTAGAAAAAACGATAAAGGTGAGGTTATTGAGATCCCTAAGGAGATGTTTGAAAGAATTGCAGTAGTTGTTGCCGAACCAGACAGACTTTATAGAGATGTCGAACCCACAAAGATTGAGTTTTATAACCTTTTATCTTCCAAAAAGTTTTTTCCAAACTCGCCGACATTTACAGGCGCGGGAACTCCCCTCGGTCAGCTTGCTGCGTGCTTTGTGATTCCGATTGCTGATGATTTGGGTCGGGTTCGTGACAGTATATTTTCTTCGCTTAATGTTGCGGCTCTCATCCAACAATCGGGAGGAGGAAACGGGTTTTCTTTTTCAAGTCTGCGTTCAAAGGGAACTGTAGTTGCAAAGAGTAATGGGGCAGCAACAGGCCCAGTTGGTTTTATGAAAGTTTATGATAGCGCTTTTGGAGAAATTGCCCAAGGAGGTATTAGGCGTGGAGCAAACATGGGAGTGCTTAGAGTTGACCATCCGGATATAAGAGATTTTATAACGTGTAAATCATCAGAGGGTGCTATTTCTAATTTTAATATTTCAGTTGCTGTCACAGATGCTTTTATGGAGGCGGTAAGAAAAGATGATACTTATGACTTGGTGGATCCTCATACGCTTGAGGTTAAAGAAAGCCCCAAGGCCCGTGAGATCTTTGATTTGATAGTAAAACACGCCTATAAAAATGGAGAACCGGGGGTTCTTTTTATTGATACAGGAAATAAAACTAATCCGGTTCCTCATTTATATAAGCTTGATGCCACAAATCCTTGTGGCGAACAATGGCTGGGTCCTTATGAAAATTGTTGTTTGGGTTCGATCAATCTTTCACAGAATCTTGATGAGAATGGAAATCTTGATTGGGAAGAGCTTAGAAAAACGATAATTTTAGCAACCAGATTTTTAGATAATGTAGTGACAGCAAATAAATATATTCCCCAAGTTCCAGAACTTCAAGAAGCGGCGTTAAATGTTCGAAGAATTGGGCTTGGTTTTATGGCTCTTGCCGATGTGATGTACTCAATGGGCATAAGATACGGAAGTGAAGAAGGTCAAGAGTTTGCGGCTCAAGTTGCAGAATTTATGAGATATCATGCCATGAAAACCTCCGTGGAGCTCTCGCGCGAAAGGGGACCTTTTCCAAAAATTAGAGGTAGCATCTATGATTCAGATAATTTAAAATGGACACCTCCAACTCCTCTGAAACCTTATAAACGAAGTTTTGGACGCCCCGAAATTGACTGGGAAGATTTAATTGAAGGCATAAAACAATATGGAATAAGAAATGGTGCCACAACGACTATTGCCCCAACCGGAACTATCTCAACGGTGGCTGGAGTTGAAGGGTATGGATGTGAGCCGGTATTTGCTCTTGCATACTTTAGAAATGTTTATCAAGCAGCAGGAAGCGAAGAAGGTTTGACCTTAACTTATGTAAGCCCGATTTTTCAAAGAGAAATAAATAAACTTGGTTTGAGCGAAGATGCAAAGAAAAGAATTATTGAACAGGCTGTGCATAGTGGCTCTTGCCAAAGCGTGAAAGAACTTCCTGATTATATAAAAAATACCTTTGTTGTTTCTGCGGATATAAAGCCAGGAGAGCATATCCTTATGCAGGCTTCTATTCAAGCTTTTATCGATAACTCCATTTCTAAAACGTGTAATTTTCCAGAAGATGCCACACTTGAAGATGTTGCTAACGCTTATATGCTTGGTTGGGAGCTGGGATGCAAGGGCTTAACAGTTTATGTGACAGGTAGTAGATCGGAGGTTGTGTTGGAAACAAAGGAAACAAAGAGTAAGAAAGAAACGATTGCGGAACCAATTCAGTTGCCAAGGAGATATAAATTAACCGGTACCACTTATAAGGTTGCAACTCCTCAAGGTAAGGCTTTTATCACAGTAAATAAGGAGAATAATGGCGAGCCGTTTGAGGTTTTTTTGAATGTGGGAAAAGCAGGAACTGATGTAGCTGCTCTATCTGAAGCTCTTGGACGTCTTATGTCGGGGTGGCTTCGCGCCTCACGTTCATCACTTGATACCGTAAAAGAAATTGCAGTGCAATTGATTGGTATTGGTGGAGCAAAGTCTATTGGTTATGGAAAAAACAGGGTGAGTTCGCTTCCCGATGCTATTGCTAAGGTTTTGGCCGAGGAATTTAATCTGACGGTTCGGTTAAACGGAAATGAGGAGGATAAAGAGGATGAACCCAAGGTATTAAAGAGTGGGGAGTTTGGTGATACCGCGTTTGCAAATACCGATATGTGCCCCGAGTGTGGAAACTACGCACTTGTTCAGGAGGAAGGTTGCATTAAGTGTTATTACTGTGGTTTTAGCGCGTGTTAGAAAACAAAAAACCAGGGTTTTTTAGGCTCTGGTTTTTGTCTAATCGTTTGAGTCTATCTCATTATCTGAGACCTCGGCGTCAGGATCTATGTCGATATCCTCGACAACAAATATAAGGTCCTTCCCACAATTATTGCAGAATATGTCGTATTCACATTCTTCACTGAGAAGATCAAGTACAACAATCTCGCCCTCTTCTCCTGGTTCCAGGTGACCTTGACTGTATTCTGGATATATTATTGAAAAGGTTATCGTTCCCGATTGCTTGAGGTCGACCCCACAATCGGGGCAAGTTAAAACCGGTCCTAAATTTGTGGATGGTTTTTTTCCCATTTCTCTTTCCTTTCTCTAGGATTCTGTTGAATTTTATAGACTAAGGGGGTAGATTGCAAGTTGCTATGCCAATATATACAAAGACCGGGGATAACGGGGATACGGGGCTTTATGAAAACGAGAAGCGTTTTCGAAAGTCAAACCTAATATTTGATGTCTTAGGTACAATTGACGAACTAAACGCTACACTTGGATTTTTGCATACCTCCCGTATAAAAGAAGTCACCGTGATAATTTATGAAGTTCAACGAGATTTATTTTTCATGGGAGCCGCTATCGCTGGTAAAGATTTTGATGAGAAAGATTGGAATGAAAAGATTGAAGTGTTAGAAAAGCATATCGATTTTTCAGACTCTAAAATTGAACCATTAAAAAAATTTATTCTCCCCGGAGGTTCTTTGGCGTCAAGCCAACTTCATGTAGCTCGGGCCGTTTGTCGAAGATTAGAAAGACTTTTAGTTACATATATTGAAGAAAACAGCAAAAAAGACTTGGAGATATTTCAGAAATATATAAACCGTTTGTCGGATTTATTGTTTGTTCTATCACGTTTCGCAAACAAAACCTTAGGAGTTAAAGACTTGGTTTGGGAAGAGTAAATTGCTACTATTATGCTGATGACAGCGGAAGTAAATCAACAAGCCCCTGAAACTGTAAAGATTTTGTATAGCCCAATGGATGAAATCCCCGTTTCTAGAAAAGACGAAATTGTTAGGGCAGTACTTGATGAATACAAACCTTGGTATGGATGCTTTCTTGAGAGCGTACCGAGTTTTTTGAAAAGACAGGTGGATAACGAACGTAACCGTGCGAGAAATAATGGAGGCGAGTTTGATTTTTTAGATTATGTAAAAGGTAGGATGAGAGGTATTGTGGGTGAAAGACTAAATGGATTTACTAAGCTTGAAGATGCAGAAACTGTGTTTTCCTCGGGTTTGGGCAAAGAACTAAAAGGTGCTAGAGTGGCCGATTTTTATGAGTTTGTAGATGAATCTTTGGATCTTAAAGGAAAGGCAGCTGTACTTGCCACAAGCGTAAAACATGGTATGAGTCACCCGGGCAGTGGGTTAATAATGTCCCTTACACCCGAGGTAGACGATACTATAGTAGATAAAGAAATTGTTGAAGGATACGCAACACATGGAGGAGTGTTTGATATTGATGCTTCTATTCCAGATGCCGCGTTGGTTGATGATAAAAACCACATTATAGGGGCTGTCGAAATAAAATCTTATACGTCTGATGAAACTCACGCTTGGGTCAAGTCTCTTCTTAATGATTCCTTTGATAGAGTGCACAAAAAAACAGGAGAAATATTTCGTACCCCACCTGTGTCCGAACAAAACTTCGAGCGTTTGATAGATAGAAAAAAGTTGGGTGCTAATTTTGAAAAGCTGCTAAAGTTTTCGGAAAACTTTAGAACGGGTTTTGAAGGACGTGATCTTGGTTTTCCAGAAAAGGCGATATTCGTGTTGAGATTTCCCTCTGATGCCAACGATAAAGATTTGAAACAGCTGGGAGAACTAATGAATAATTATGGATACCGAAACGTGGTTATTCAAGAATTGCCATTTTCATGCGAAGAGATTAATGACTTAAGCAAGGAGGTTTTAGAGATTTTATTAGAAAATGGTAAGCTAGCAGAAGCTCAATTTGGTAAAAAGGACATGGAAAAAATTAAGAGCTTATGAGGAAATATTACGTTTTATTAGCCGGAATAATTGTCTCGGGGTTAGTTGTAACCAGTGTGCTTATCTATCGAGCGTATCAGACTGACAAAAACTTTGAGAAATCCAACCAAACCTTCAATTTGTGAGCCACTTTTGCTAAAATCTTCTCATGTTATCCGATAAAACTATTCCCGAACTTGAAAACGAAACCTTAGAGTTTTGGAAAAAAAATAAAATCTTTGAAAAGTCAGTAAATCAGCGCTCTGAGAACAATCTCTACGTTTTTTATGATGGCCCACCCTTTATTTCGGGACTTCCTCACTATGGACATTTGCTTGGTTCTATAGCAAAAGATGTGATCCCGCGCTACTTTGCAATGAAAGGAAAACGTGTGGAGCGGGTTTGGGGCTGGGATGCGCATGGGCTTACCGTTGAAAATCGAGTTCAAGAAAAACTTGGAATTAAAAAGAGACGTGACATTGAAAACTATGGTTTAGAGAAATTTACCGAAGCTTGTTATGAATACACGGCAAAAACTTCGGCGGAGTGGAATTGGTATATCGATAAAATTGGACGTTGGGTTGACATGGAACATGCCTACAGAACAACAGATATGAGCTACATGGAATCGGTCATGTGGGCCTTTAAGCAGCTTTATGATAAAGAATTAATATATGAAGGTATTCGAACTTCCTTGTTTTGTACCACATGTGGAACTCCGGTTTCAAACTTTGAAATTGCCATGGACGATTCGTATAAAGATGTAGAAGATCCAGCGATTACAGTTAAATTTCCAATTATCACAGAAAGTAAATTTAAGGGAGTAAGTATTTTAGCCTGGACGACCACCCCCTGGACAATTCCTTCTAATAGAGCGTTGGTTGCAGACGAAAAAGAAATTTATGTGGTTGTTGAATGTGAAAACGAAAAATATATTGTGGCAGAAAAAAGAGCAGAAGCGGTTTTTGAGGGTAAAAAATATTCTGTTGTAGAAAAATTTAATGGCGGGGAGCTTTTGGGCTTAGAATATGAACCCCCATATAGATTTTTTAAATCAATAGAAGGTGAGTTTAAGGTTTATAAGTACGAAAATATGGTAAACATGGAGGATGGTACGGGAATTGTTCATAGCGCTCCCGGCTTTGGTGACATCGACACGGAAATGGGTCGTCACTACAACCTAACCCTTATGATGACGATAGATGACGAGGGAAAGTTTTTAGCCGGTACTGATGGAAAAAGTCCATACGAAGGTATGTTTTATAAAGACACAGACAGTTCCATTTTAGAGGATTTAAAAAAGAGAAACCTTTTGTTTAAAGACGAAAAAATTATCCATAGATTTCCTTATCATGACCGGTGCAACACACTTTTGGTACAAAAAGCTCAGAACTCCTGGTTTATAGATGTTGCAAAGCTTAAAGACCAGCTAATAAAAAATAATGAAAACATTAATTGGGTCCCAGAATATATTAAAAGGGGTTGGTTTCGTAAAAATATCGATCAGGCCCCTGATTGGTGTATATCAAGAACGCGCTTTTGGGCAACTCCTATGCCGGTTTGGGAATCAAGCGATGGGGATAGAATTGTCGTTTCTTCTATTAAAGAAATCGAAGAGTTATCTGGTCAAAAAGTTAAGGATTTGCATCGGCCATATATTGATGAAATTGTTTTGAAAAAAGATGGTAAAGAATATAGAAGGAGAGCCGAAGTTTTAGATTCGTGGATGGAAGCAAGTTCCATGCCATATGCTGCTATTCACTATCCTTTTGAAAACAAAGAAAAATTTGAGAAAAATTATCCTGGTGATTATATATCTGAATACACCGCGCAGGTCAGGGCATGGTTTTATACGATGCATATTTTAGCCACAGCCCTTTTTGGGAGCAATTCATTTAAAAACGTGATAGTTACTGGGGTTATTGCTGGAACTGATGGGAGAAAAATGAGCAAAACCTATCAGAATTATCCTGATCCTAGAAATGTTATAGAAACGTATGGAGGCGATGCCCTGCGTTTATATCTCATGAACTCACCTCTGATGCTTGCCGAAAACACGAACATTGATGAGGAGGAAATAAAAAATAAGCTTAGAAAGGTAATAAATCCACTTTGGAATTGTACGAAGTTCTTTTTGACTTATGCCAAAAGCCCCAAGAAGTTAGAGGAATCCGACCACGTTTTGGATAAATGGATAACAATCAGACTTCACGAGACCATTAAGGAATTTTCTACAGGTGTAGAGAAATATATGGTTCCACAAGCGGTTCGAGCAATTGAAGAGTTTGTTGACGACTTATCGCGTTGGTACGTGAGACGCTCCCGCGAGAGAATTACCTCAGGCGATAATAAAGCAATATCAACCTTATATAACGTTCTTGTAACTTTTTCTAAGGGTTCTGCTCCAATAATCCCATTTGTAGCGGAAAGTATTTACAGAAACTTAGTTGTGGATGGGCCCGAGTCAGTTCATCTTTGTGATTACCCAGAATATAGTGAAAAAGTCATTGAGGAAGGCAGGGAGATTATAAAAAATATGAAAGAAGATAGAGAAGTTGTCTCACTATTTTTGGCCGAAAGAACAGAAAAGAACATTCCAATAAGACAACCTTTAGGTAGCCTTAGCACAATTTCACAAGTTCACTATTCAGACATTGTAAAAAGTGAGGTTAACGTGAAGGAAATTATTAGCGGTGCAAAAGAAAATGTTTTATATACAGATGTTACAGAAGATTTGCGGCTTGAAGGTTTGTATCGCGAGATGGTACGAAAGATTCAAGATTTACGAAAGAAAGAAGGTGTGTCTGTTTCAGATCTAGTTGATGTTGTGTATGAAAATACAGAAGATAATAAGAAAGTTATGGAAAAATTTGGGGAAGAATTAAAAAAGAAGGTTTCGGCCAGGATTTTAACCCCAGGGAACGCCCTAAAAATCACAAAATCCACAAGCTGATTGCTATATGCTATTATCTATGTATGCCCAACGTGGTTCTGTCCGCCGTAGGTAATATTTTAAAAGTCTCGTTTATTGACGATGCAGGTCTTAAAGAGGCCTCAATTGAGCTTCAGCCAGAAATTTTTCAAGACGATAAAATTATAGATACGAAAAAGTTTGCCGAAGCAGCTGGAGGACTTCTTCTTAGTATTGATGATAAATATAAAAAGCGGACGGTCCTTAACTTTCTTGTTAGCCCTGAAGACGTAATTCTTAAGTTTGTGACAGTAAATAAACGTGATGGAGAGGCCGATACACAAATTCTTTCAGAGCTTGCCAAAGTTTTGGAAGGCGTAAAACTTGAAGAGCTGTATTATTCACACAGCAAAATCGCGCCGTTCGTTTATCAGTTTATTGGAATTAGAAAAGAAATTCTTGAAAAATATGTGGAAATCGCAAACTTTATGCAACTTCCTTTAAATAGTGCGATACCGTGGATTTTACTTCTTCCTAGATACGTAAATGTGAATGAGCCATCTATATTTATATGTGAGTTTGATGGACACGATGTAGTTGCTGCTTCAGAGCTAAATGGAGTTTTTTATGTGGATGTTGCCGACAGAAAAAGCCGAGAAAAAACCACAAAAGAACTTCAAAAGATGATAGAGGAAGCCTCGGTTTATAAGAAGACTACCCCTATCACTAAAGTTTTTCTTTTAGGAAATGAGACGTTAAATTTGGGCAGCGATTTTGAAGTTACTAAACTTATTGTTCCAAACGGTAACTTAGAAAATGCCAAGGGGTACGAACTTCATCTTCTTTATCACTATATGCTTGATTTAACTCGTGATACTGTTGAGTCCCAAACGAATCTTTTAAATCTTCTTCCTGTTCCAGTAGTTTATAAAAAATCTCCGGTTGGGGTATATGTTGCATCAAGCTTGGGGGTTCTTCTTTTGGTTGGGGGAATTGTTGGTGGCTTAATGTTTTTAAAAACGAGAAACGTCCCACAGGGGAATCAAGTTGCCCAAAACACAAAACCAGCCACAGCAGTTTTAAGTGAAACGACTGCAAATGTTGGTCAAACAGCACCAAGCCAAAACCCTATTACTGAAGAGAAAAAACCCGAACTGAAGAGGGAAGACTTGAAAATTAGAATAGAGAACGGGGCCAACATCACAGGGATCGCCGCAAAAACCCGGGATTTACTTCAAAAGCTTGGATATACTGTGACGGGGGTTGGAAATGCCGATGTTGTAGGGAGACAAAATACACTTTTGAAATTTAAGAAAGATAAAACTGACTATAAAGAGATGGTTCTTAAAGACATGGAGAAAAACTATCTGGACATTGTAGTTCAGGATGATTTAGATGTGAAATCTGCCCACGACTTATTAATTGTTATAGGCACTAATGTTAAAGGACTTTAACTTTTTCATTTGCAAAAATTGTGAGAAGAAGGTTTTACTGCGAGCTCCCGGTACACGCTATAGAAATCACTGTCCGTATTGTTTATTTTCTGAACATTTGGATAAAGGTAGACCAGGTGACAGGAAATCACCTTGTCGGGGCCTTATGGAGCCGATTGGGAAGGTTTTAAAAAAAGATGGGGAGGAGGTTTTAGTTTTGAAGTGTCAGAAGTGTGGTGCGATTCACAAAAATCGTATCGCAGGGGATGACAGCTTTGAGCTTGTCGAAAAGCTTGCTAAAGACTATAATAGCTCGGTATGAAATACGCGGTTATAAGCTTTGGTGGCAAACAATTCAAAGTTAGTGAGGGCGATACGTTTAAAATCGAGCGCCAAAAAACCCCATTAAAAGTGGACGTTTTAATGTATTCGGAGGATGACAACGTCTTGGTTGGTGTTCCAACTTTAGCTAAAGTTGAAGTTACAGCTGCGGTTTTAGAAGAAAAAAGAGATAAGAAGATAAGGGTTGGAAGGTTTAAATCAAAATCTAGATATCGAAGAGTAAAAGGTCATAGACAGCCAATTAGTATTGTTAAAATTGAGAAGATTGAACTAAAAAAATAAGCTATGGCACATAAGAAAGCTAGCGGTTCGTTAGCAAGACAAGGTGGAAACGTTTCGGGAAAGCGCTTAGGTGTAAAAGTGTACGGGGGAGATGTGATAAAACCTGGTCAAATTGTTGTAAGACAAAGGGGTCGAGTTTTTGCGCCGGGAAAAAACGCGGGAATGGGAAATGATTTCACAATATTTTCAAAAATTAATGGAATTGTTCGATTTGCTTGGGTAAACAAAAGAAAGAAAAAGATTAATATTGAGCCACTTGAATAAGTTTTATATCTTTTAATGGGTACCAAACAAGAAGCGGTCTTCCCATAACATTTTCCGCAGGAACTGCTCCGAAATCTCTTGAATCACTGCTGTTTGGTCTGTTATCACCCAAAACAATGAAGGCATTTGAAGCAATTTTATATTCCATATCATTTTGAATTGAAGCCTTTCCCTTGGTTTTAATTCCGTTTGAAAGATATTTTTCAGAAAGTTGGGAGTTATTAATATAAATAGATCCGCTGGAAATTTTTATTGTCTCATTTGGTAAGCCAATGACCCTTTTGATTAAAAGTTTTCCCGGTTCGCTTGGGTGTTTGAATATTACAACCTCACCTCTTTGAATCTTGCCCATTTTTGTGGAAACTGTTTCGGCAATAACCTGTTCTTTATTGTGGAAGTTTGGAAGCATAGAATCTCCCGAAACTTCCATGAGTTGCCCAACTAGGACGTAGACAATCATAAATACGACTGCGCCGATAAGAGAAAACTCAAAAAAATCTAGAAGTATTATTGAGATGGATTTTAGGGAACGTTTCACTTTAATATTATATAATAAGGATTACTTTGGGTGGTTAGCTCAGCTGGTTAGAGCGCTGCATTCACATTGCAGAGGTCATAGGTTCGAATCCTATACCACCCACCATTAGTTTTTAATAAACTCTTCGTACAAAAGCTTCCAGAGGTTGGTGTAACCTCCATCGTACCCCAGCGCCCAGATGCCGATCCCCGCCAGTTTATTTTCTTTAGCTAATTCATATTTTGCTTTTAGCGATTTCTCATTCTCAAAATAAACCTCACGAAGCGAGTTAGTCTCCGGACTTACATAGTGAAAATATGGTTCTTGGGCCTGCGCATCCCACTTAATTTGGGGTTTAAGTGTTGTAATATCATCTATAACTTTTGAGTAAATTTGAGACTGAGAATAACCAATTTCGTCATTTCCTTCCCGACGTTCGGCGCGCATATCATCACTGTAAACTACCCAATTATATCCATAGTAGGGTACACCCATAATTAGTTTGTTTGGTGAAATCACCGAAAGATAATCTTTTAGCATATCTTTTAAATCAAATTCAGAGTCATTGATTGGGGCAACGGGACCCGCATGTTCTGATTCGGTTCGGTGAAAATCATAAGCCATGATAAAGACTGCATCAGCAACCTTGCCAAGTGTGTCAAGCTCTGAGGTTACTCGTGGTTTTGTTGAGGAATCTGCGAATGCCGCTGTCACCGTGAAGGAATCCCCATAAGTTTTATCCATTTCTCTATTTATAAAATCTACAAATTCTGCATATTTGATAGCTTTATCTTTTGGTGTATCTCCGCTGTACTCAAAGTTTAAGTTTACATGTTTCACACCGTTTTTGTTCATTTCTGACTTTAAATTTCGAGAAAGTGTTGTCCAGCACTCTCTACAATCTAAAAATTTATCCGAGATCTCGTCATCTTGAGATATAACCGTAACCGCGAACCTAATTCCGCGGGCGTTAGCTTTTTTGATGAGTTTATGAAGCTCTTTATTGTTTATCCAATGGTTATATCCAGGCTCTCCAGTTTTTTGAAAAGACCCGTCTTCATTTATGTTGAGCCCAAAATAAGCTATATCTGTGAGTTTGTTGAGTTGAAGATATTCTATTTCATCAAGCGACCAAAATGGGAGATACCCGTAGATAATTTTTTTGGGTTTTTCTTTATTACCGAAGAAAGAAAAGATATTTAAATCTTGACTAAAAGGAGATAGAAAATCACCTTTCGTGGTGTTTTGCTTAATAATAAAAGCCGCAATAGCAAGAACTAGACTTATGGCAAGAATATAAAGCGTGAGTTTTACCTCTGGTCTCATTGAATAATTTTAGCAAAATTTGATGATAAAATGAGGGGACTATGAAAAAGCTTTTGATTCTTGTGATAATCGGAATATTGATTGGGTTGGTCGTTGTTTTAATTCAGAAGAAACTTCCGGAAAAACCACTCTCCGTTTTCAATAAAACAGGGGAGAAATGTACAGATACCGATAAAATCGAATATATGTATTATTCCAAGGGTGGAAAAGAAAATAACAAATTTGGGCTTTATGTATATGCTGAAAACCGTGATTTTATTGAAATTGCCCAAAAACTTGTAAACTCAAATAATGGAGATTGGGGCTATGTACTTATTCCGTATAACGTAAAAGATCGAGATCATGATAAGTGGGGGCGAGTTTTCACGCAAGTTTACGAAAAGCACCTAATTCCAATAATCCAACTTCATGATGTAGATTTGGCTGATTACAAAAAGCAAACAGAGGAATCGGCAAAATTTCTAAACAGTTTCATTTGGCCGATAAAGCAGCGTTACATTAGTGTGTATAACGAGCCAAATGATGCAAAATTCTGGTATGGAAAGGTGAATGCCGCAGAATATGCCAGAGTTTTAAATTACACAATTGATACCTACAAAAAGGAAAGTGACGATTTTTTTCTGTTAAACGGAGGTTTAAACGTGAGTGCAGATTCGAATTCACAGACCTTAGATGCGTTTTCTTTTATGTACGCTATGAACGCAGAGATTCCTGGAATATTTAATAAGCTTGACGGGTGGGCCTCTCATTCATATCCACAACCAAACTTTTCAGGAAATCCATACGCCATTGGAAGATGGAGTATTAGAGCATATGAAAACGAACTTGATTATTTAAAAAATGTCTTGGGTGTAGAAAAAAATCTTCCAGTTTTTATCACCGAAACAGGGTGGGCTCACGCCGAAGGGAAAGATTATGACGCAAGTTTTCTTCCCGTTTCCGCTATTTCGGAGTTTTTCAAGATTGCATACGAAGAAGTTTGGCTAAAAGATGATAGAGTACGAGCCGTCATGCCCTTTACAATTTGGTATGGATCTCCTTTTGACCACTTTTCATGGATAAACGATGATAAGGTTCCATATAAGCACTACGAGGTAGTAAAATCAATAAAGAAAGTAAAAGGAAATCCTCAAAAACTTGAGGAAGGTGTTCTTGAGCCATCAACATGTCAGATACCACAAGAAAAATAGCTTCAAATACAATTTATCAAATAATCGGGAAGGCCGTTAGCCTATCTATTACCGTTTTGACAACGATAATTGTAACTCGTGCTTATGGACGCATGGGGTATGGGGCCTTTAGTTTAATGCAAACTTGGCCGGCACTTTTTTTCATCATCGTTGACTTTGGGATCAATGCCATTGCCGTCCGAGAGCTCTCCAAAGATTTTTCGAAGGCCTCAAAATATTTTGGGAACATTCTTTTAATGCGAATCTTCTTCTCACTTTTTTTGATTTTAATTTTAGGAATTGCACTTCTCTTCTTTCCATACTCAACATCTTTGAAGTTTGGGATTACGCTTGGCCTTCTTTTAATTCTTATGCAGGGGCTTTTTACCACTACTAATATCATTTTTCAGGTGAAACTGCGTTATGACCTCTCAACAATTGGTTATCTGATAGGTTACGGGGTCATTTTAACTTTAGTTTTAATTCTCTCGTTTCTAAGGATTAATATTACGTGGGTTAATTTCAGTTATGTGGTTGGGGGACTCATCACCTTTGTGGTTAACCTCCATCTTGTGCAAAAACTTGGAGTACATCCTGATTTTAAAATTAGATGGGATATTTGGAGATTTCTTTTTATAAACTCACTCCCCCTTGGTTTAATGTTTATTTTCAGCCAGATTAATTTCAAGTCAGACAGTATTATTTTGTCCGTATCAAAACTTCCCATAAAGTACGGTTTAAACAACACAGAAACGGTTGCGGTTTATGCTTTGTCTTACAAAATTTTTGAAGTAGCTTTAGTTGTCCCAACATTTTTTATGAACTCGGTTTATCCAGTTCTTGTTCAACATATGATGGAGGGAAAAGAAAAACTTAAAAAAACATTTATGAGATCCTTGGCATTTTTGGCCGTATCGTCAGCTTTTTGTGGGATCATTGGGATTATTCTTTCACCTTTTGCGATTTATGTTTTGGGAGGAAGAGAATTTACACAATCAGTTTTAATTCTCCAAATTTTAATTGGCGGGCTTATTTTGTATTACTTAACCCAACCAATTGCATGGCTCATTGTAACTTTGGGGAAGCAAAAATACCTTCCATATATTTATTTAACTAGCGCAATCTTTAACGTGGCGGGAAACATTTTGTTTATTCCCAAATATTCTTTCTATGCTTCGGCCGTGGTGACGCATCTTTCGGAGCTTCTCATCTTAGTTTTACTGACGATTTTTGCCCTCAAATCTTGGAAAGAAAAATATGCTTAAGTGGTTATTTTACTTTTGTATTTTTACACTTTCGCTTGGTCAACTAGTTTCAATTTTTAAAGGGGGAGATGCAAACCTTTATATTTTTGATTTTGTGGTTGCCGCGTTTTGCGCTTACGGTTTGTTTTATTTCTTGGCGATAAAGAAAAAATTTGTTTTTCCAAAATACTCTATACCGTTTCTGTTTTTTATTCTCATTGCCTTGGTTTCTTTGATTAGGGTATTCCCGAATTATTCTAATGCGGAATGGTTCATTTCCGGATCTTATTTGTTAAGGTGGGTAGTTTATTTTCTTTCTGGTGTTGTGGTTTTTAATATGAAGGAAAATAAAATGATAAACAAAAGCGAGATTATAAAAACTTTTGTGTATTCGGCGGTTTTTGTGTCGGTTGCAGGATTTATTCAACTTGCGCTTTTGCCGGATTTTGAAGTGTTAGATAAATCTTTGGGGTGGGATCCACACAAAAACCGCCTCGCCTCAACTTTCTTTGACCCCAACTTTGTTGCGTGCTACCTGGTATTAATTGTAGCCCTTGTTTTAGATAATATTGAAAAAGTTAATAAGCTTGCATTGCTTTTAGTTGTTACTGCGATTTTTTTAACCTTCTCCCGAAGTGGGTGGTTAATGCTTGGGGTTGTGATATTTATTTATGGAATATTTAAGTCTAGATGGCTCTTGTCCTTGTCATTATTTGTGGTTTTTTTAGCGTACTTTGCAGTTCCCCGTGTGCAAACTAGAATTGCTGGTACAACAGATCCCGCTGATTCGGCACGCTTTCGAGTTGTTTCGTGGCAAAATACTTTGCAAATAGCAAGGGATAATTGGTTTTTAGGAACGGGTTTTAATACATTTAGATATGTGCAAAAGGATTATGGATTTTTGGACCCCGATACTTTTTTGGAGCATGGGGGAGCGGGATCCGACTCTAGTTTGTTGTTTGTTTTAGCGACAACGGGAGTTTTTGGTTTTATTTTTTATATTTTAGGATTTATGTATCCATTTTTGAAGTGGAATAAATCTTTGGTTCTTCCGTCAATGCTGGGGGGGCTTTTTGTTGAATCTCAATTTATAAACTCCCTTTTTTATCCGCAGATAATGTTTTTATTGTTTTCGGTTTTGTATCTTAACCACTCTTTTTCTCGTAAGTAACTCTTATAGATTGTTCGGTTTTGTTTTGTGCTTCATCTACCGCCTCGATTTTTATTTCGACGCCTCCCTCATTTACGCCAAGGAGAAAATCGAAAGTTAAATCTGGTTTCACAACCGCGAGTTTTCCATTTATTTTTAGGGTGATTTTTTCATTTGATTTACCTCTGATTCTAATTCTTTTATCAAGATTTCTAATAACCTCGCCTTCTTTTGGTGATTCTATTTCAATTTTTGGATTGTCTTTGTCAACGCTAATTGTGTAAATAGGTGTTCTTTCACTTTCGATGTTTTTGGCATCTAACGCTTTGGCAAATATCGTATTTTTGCCATCAGACAGCTCAACTTTGTCGAATGTAAATAAACCGTCGTTTCCGGTTGTTGCCCTTCCTTTTTCCGGTCCATTTATATAAAGTATGATGGTAAGTCCAGGTTGTGCGTACCCTTTTATTGTAATTTCCTTTTCTTTTGTGGCTTTTGGAATTTCTGCCAAAACTGGAGAGTTTGGCTTTATTGCTGTGTTTATGCCGATATCATTTCGATATTTTGAGACGAACCCAAAAAGTGATCCGATTTTTGGGGCAAAGAAAGCAAATGAGGCAAAGACGATAACAATTATTGATATGACGGCTGCGATGTTAGTAAAAAGTTTTCTTAGAAGTTTTTCCTCTTCACCACTTGAAAGTCTTGCCATGGACAAATTTTATCACGATTCTACTGTAGTGTTATTTTATCGTGTTGATATAATAGGATTGTTCGTTTGCGGGTGTAGTTCAGTGGTAGAATGCTTCCTTCCCAAGGAAGAGATCGCGGGTTCGATCCCCGTCACCCGCTCCAAATCGAAGTGATTTGCAGAAAATACCAGATAAGAGCCTAATAAGAAGGGCTTTTTAGGTTCAAACGTAACATCCTACCCAACTTTTGCTATTTCAGTAGCTCTCCTTTTTCTTATATGTTAAAATACGCACATGTCACTAGCTATTAATGTTGCCACAGCTGAAGGTTTAGTTCTTAGTGCTGACAGCCGCCAGAGCTATCGAAACCAAAAGGGCCAAGCCCGTATTGGAAGTGATTCTGCCTCGAAAGTTTTTAAATTATCCGATCGCATAGGAACCACAGTAACTGGCCCAGCGTTTTTACCAGAAGGAAAAGTATTAAAGAATATTAGTAAGTTTATTGATGATTTTAGAAGAGAGAACGAACTAGAAAATCTTTCCGTAAAAGCTGTAGCCGAAAAATTGGGGATGTTTTTTGACGAAAAATACGCATATAAGGAACTTGTCAAAAGCCCACCTACTACTCTTAAAACCGATCTAGAAAAACAAGGCTTTAAAGTATCTGAAATTTCTCCAAAGGAAAAATTTGTAGAGTTTAAATTTATAGATAGTTTAGGTAGAGCACAAACCGGAAGGTGGGTACCGGAGCAGATATCGTTCATGGTCGCAGGTTATAATCAGGACAGCTCACATATGGTTTATATAGTCTACGTACCGGGCGAAATTGAGGAGAAAAGGAATAGTGAGGTCGTGGGTAAGGAATACGGCGCTTCGTGGACGGGGCAGACTGATGTGGTGTCACGAATCGTACTTGGGAAAGATCCTAGAATCATGGATCAGCTTATTATAAATGGATTGGTAAATCCTAATGACGATAAGGATGGTAGGATTACGAAGTTTATGGGCAGTTTGGAGTATATAATAAGCTGGGGAACAATGACATTACAGGATGCAATTGACTTTGCAACTCTAATGATTGAAACAACATCAGCTATCCAAAGATTTTCTGACGGAGTTGTTGTGGATCCTGGTAATATTCCTGGTGTTGGGGGACCGG
>Ga0315284_10004778_pt1 | contig 19245 bp, 20 predicted proteins | sample YL17G09_16_MG_FD_203696 | JGI IMG/M metagenome (GOLD analysis project Ga0315284, IMG submission 203696) | Sediment microbial communities from Yellowstone Lake, YNP, Wyoming, USA - YL17G09_16 | ecosystem: Environmental > Aquatic > Freshwater > Lake > Sediment | place: USA: Wyoming | collected... | reverse complement strand
AACTGCGAGTTGTCCATCGGAGGTTTTGCGCCCGAAACAAGGTAGGTGGGATTGCCGCTTTGATCCACCCTGTCGGGCATTGCGCCGTCTGCGCGCTGCCGTGCGATCAGGAACTCGTATCCGCTTCTAATCTGGGCGGGTGAAATCACCGAGAAAGGCACTCCCGCAAGCATATACTCCCAGTCCCGCACCCAGAAGGCATTGTAAGTGCCGACGCCGTCCGGGGTGTAGATTCTCGTTCCATCGTTCGCAAGTTTTGAGCCGCCCATTATCATTTCATCCGCCTTCGCCTTCAACCAACTGACGTTATCCTTGTATGTATTGTTGAAAGGTACCGAATCTATGACGCTGGGTTCGGATGAAACGTATTTCCGTATTCTTATCCAGTCAAAACTGTAATCCGAAAGCGCGTTATCGGAGGAAGTATCCTGCCAGACCGCAAGCCTGGCCCTTGCAATATTGGACAACGCCGTTGTTCCGCGGCTTGTATATGAATAGAGCTGGTTTTTGGCTCCGTCATCATAGAAATACCCGTCAGCCGTTGAATTTTGATGGATGATGTAACGCGAGACATACCAGTTATTTGCGGACGGTGAGCCCGCGAAGTTGCCGTCAAAGTGGAATTTGTTCCCCGAGTTATAATGTATCGCCAGTTCCGAAAGGTTGGAAGAACTCATTATTGTTGTTCCATCCGATTTCGTCAGCGCCGTACCCCCGCGGTAAATGCCGACCGGTTTAATCCTTGTTTCAACTATGCGGTCTCCCGCAGGTGTCCAGGAATGAACGACTCTTGAGTAATTGTTTGCGGCTTTGACGGTGCAGTATAACCTTAGCTGCGAGTTGTTCACCTCATAGCTGCCGTTTGACGATTCCGCCGTCCATGTGGAGGAGTCAAGAGCGGTTCCGGAAAAATCATCAAAGAATTCAAACGTATCCTTGCCGCTGCCGATACTGCCCGCTCCCGCATTGCCGTAGTAAACGTAAACTACCGTTGACCCCGTTGAAACGGTTGATATTTTGACCCAGAATACCGAACTTGAACCGGTATTCCATGACTCGCACCAGTATTTGAATAGCGCGTCGTCTCCATACCTTGAAAACCTTATGTCCGCGCCGTCGGTTCGTGCCCTGTCATACCTGAAAGTTGCCGGGGAAAGTTCAATCCTGACCTGCAAGTCATTTATGGGATTGCCAAGGTTAATTAGATAGTATTCGTGCCGGTACTGCCATCCGTCAAGCCATGCAAAAACTTCGGATGTAGTCAATAAGCAATAAACGGCGAATAAAACCGTGATTTTTACGCTTTTTTTCATTATTATCCTTTCTAAGCATATTAATCTGACATCCCCATTTACCCTTCAAAAAGAGAGATTTTTCCCTGACATCCCCACTTCTCACTTCTCATTAAATTATACCCCAATTTATCTCAGTTGTCAACAAAATTTTAATTTGATCAGGATAGTGCCTTTAAAACTATAAAAAATGCCGGACTATCAAGCTGATTCAGCAGCCCTATGATCCGGCATTGTGAAGTTTTAAGCCCCCCATGCCTTGTTCCCGTTTTCACGGGGACATTGGGGGATTACCTCAAAATATTTTCTGCCTTCTATTTCTATCGACGATAACTGTTAATCTTTTGTAGCGGTTTGATTTATCAAACTTAGTTATCGTCGAGCGTAATATCATGCCCGAGGCAGACCCGCCTCAGGCGGGAATCACGCCGCTACAGTTTTTTGAATCCCTATAAAGAAATAATTAAAGATACAAAACCTTCTATGTACTTAATGGCGGTTATATAACCCCGAAAGTATCAGCGAAAGAGTAGAGGTTTTCAGTTGAGCTTCTTAAACTCTTCTTTTAGAAGCGCGTACATATCTCTGTAGACGCCATAATATTTCTTGTAAGTTTCAATATTTGCTTTATCCGGGCTTAAATGGTTTGTTATCTTAATAGTCTTGTCGCATGCTTCCTGGACATTTTTAAAAACTTTACTGCCCACACCGGCAAGAAGCGCTACCCCGAACGCTGCGCCTTCGCTTACGTTCACGGTAACGAGCTCACAACCAAATATGTCTGCCTGCATCTGTCTCCAGAACGTTGAGCGGGCTCCTCCACCCGAAGCTCTTACCTCATTTATAGGGACTTTAAGCTCGCGGATTATTTCAAGTGAATCTGTAAGGCCGAAAGAAACTCCTTCAAGTATTGACCTTATAAGATGCGCTTTTTTATGCCTTATTGATAACCCAAAGAAAACGCCTCTGGCATTGGGGTCGGGATAAGGCGTTCTTTCACCGGTAAGATATGGCAGAAACACAAGGCCTTCACTTCCGGGCGCAATATTTTTTGCCTGGTCAATTATTAACTGATACGGGTCTATTTTTTTCTTCTTTGCCGCAAGCATTTCTTCACTGCAGAAATTATTCCTGAACCATTGTAGAGAGCCGCCTGCGCACAACATAACACCCATCTGGTGCCATTTCCCGGGCACCGCATGACAGAATGTATGTAACCGGCCCAGCGGGTCAGTGTTAGGCCCGTCGCTATAAGCGAATACAACGCCGGATGTCCCTATGGTTGATGATATGACGCCTTTACCTACGATACCCGTGCCTACCGCCTGCGCCGCCTGATCGCCGCCGCCTCCCACAACAGGAGTGCCTTTTTCAAGGCCCGTTAACTTGGCGGTTGATTCAGATATTTTTCCGCTGACTTCCGGAGACTCGTAACAGTCCGGCATGAAGCTTTTATCAACTTTTAACTTTTCAAGCACCTCGTCAGACCATTTCCTGTTTTTCACGTCAAAGAATGAAGTGCCTGATGCGTCGGATACTTCGGTCGCAAATTCTCCGGTTAACTTAAACCGTATATAGTCCTTTGGAAGAAGTATCTTATGTATCTTTTCATAAACCTGCGGCTCGTTGTTTCTCACCCAGATAACCTTACCGGCTGTGAAACCCGTCAGGGCAGGATTAGAGGTGAGTTCTATCATCCTTGATTTGCCAATGGTGTCTGTAATCCACGCGCATTCTTTTTCGGTCCGCTGGTCGCACCAGAGTATGCATGGCCTTAACACGTTATATTTTTTATCCAAAAATACAGACCCGTGCATCTGGCCGGAAAGGCCGATGCCCTTAATTTCAGCCGCTTTTACTTTAGAAATTTTAAGTACTTTTTTAATTGATGTGACGGTTGCGTTCCACCAGTCTGCCGGGTCCTGTTCAGCCCAGTTTGGTTTTGGCGTGGAAAGGGGGTATTCCTCCGTTACACTTGCAAATACTTTGCCATTTTCGTCTATGAGTATTGTCTTTGTTCCCGATGTCCCTATGTCTATACCCATCAAGCATGTCATTTTTTTCTCCTTTTATCTATGCTTATAAATCTTCCAGCCCTTATAGTTACTTAATGCTTCACATACTGCGTCTGCGTCGGATGACATGTTTGCCGCAACGTGGTGCTCAAGCCCGTTACTGCATATGTATTTCATTAACTCCTGCAAGCGGCCGATTTTTGCCACTCCGTATCCCCCAAAACTGTCCGGCTTGTCGTTTGTGAAGTTTCCTTCGCCTGTATAACCCTTAAGCTGCCCGGTAAAGTCGTCTGTCTGTATTTTTAAGTATGTGAATGGAGCTTCCTTGAACCTGCCTACGCATGTGCCGTACGTATTTTCTTTGCCGACACTGCCTGCGATTATTTCCTGGAAATCCATCCTGCATTCCTTGAAGAAACTTTTTGGTACATTACTGCAGTGGAAGAGCATGCATGCGTCCGGGTCGTCTCCGTAGTTATTGTTCCAATCAAGGATTGCCGATGGCGTTTCGGATGCCAGTTGTAATGCATACATGGAGAGCAGTCCGGTTATATCAACTTCGCATGCGCTTGGCACAAGTGAATTGCTCATCATGCTCATTATACTGCATGGCACCACGCCGAAATATTCTTCCATGGAAGTCCAGCACTGTATTGCTGTCCCAACGAGCTCGTTTTCTTTTATCCAGCCGTCAACAACAAGCCCAAACTTTGCCATCTTCAGAAGCGCTCCGCTTGATACGCTGGAAGTATTTATGTAATCTTTTATTTCTGAAAGTTTTGCTTTTACTTTAAGGTCGTTGTCCGTTAATCTGCCCGCCTTTCCGAATATCTCTGAGAGGTCTATTACCTGAACGCTTATGCCATTGTTTTCAAGTATTTTTTCGCTGTAGCGCACAGTATCAAATGCTCCGGTCCTGGCCCCGATTGCTCCCACTCTTATATTTTTAAAACCTTTTACTATTCTTGATACTTTTGAAAACATTTCAAGGTCGGACTTAAATTCACTGCTTTTCGGGTCAACGCAGTGGTTTGACGTAAGGGTAAACTTGATTCCGTGTTGTATGAGGTTATTGCAGGTTGATATTTTGCCGCAGAAAGAGTCGCGCCTGTGCTTAATGTCCATTTTGTCTGCTGCATCCGGCGTTGCCTGTATCAGCACAGGTACGTTAAGTCCGGAGAGGGAAAGCGCCACGGCGACTCCTCTTTCATCACCGAAATTCGGGTGAGTTACTATTATGCCGTCAATCTTGTCGGCATTTTTTTTAAAGAGTTCTGCGCATATTTTCGCATCGGAATATGTTTCAACCGAACCGTATTTCGTGTCGTCTAAGGACAGCGTAATAATGTTATGCCCTGCTTTTTTAAGCACTTCTAACATGTCTTTCCTGCCAAGCATCGCCAGCTCGTCAGGGAAAAATCCGCGGTTTGCAACGATTAGTCCAAAAGTCATTTTCATAAAATCATTCCTTTCCTTATTTATTGATTAACGGGATAACTTTTTTATCTATTGAGTCTTCTTTTTCGTCAAGTTCCACCCTGTGAAGCGACCAGTTCTCAATATACTCAACCTTGCCGTCCGGTTCAATTTCAACAAGCGGGCCGATAGACTCAATTTCAATTATATCCGGGTCCGTATAGCTTTCCGTGTTACAGCCATAATCGGGGTATTCAACACCGGCAATATAAGGGTATTTTTTTATGAATAGTTTTTTATTAAAGTAGTATGCCGCCCAGCCGAGTTTGTTCAATAGCCCTATTTTCTGCTTTGTAGTTGCTTTTGGGTCCTGTTGTATTTGTATGTATTTTTTGCCCCACGTATATCTTGGGTCGCTCATGTCTGTGTATTGCCATAATACCAGCGGCCTTGCGGGAAGCAGGTATTCGGGATGGGGGCCGTATGGCTCTTGAGGAAAAATTACCCTGCCTCCGGGCGCCATTACAGTGAGGCACCAGGGCGCAAGTTTTATTTTCCAGAAGTTCTTGTTAGTCAGGCGGTGAAGCAGTTTCAGCCGGTCAACATCAGCGTCAAGCGTGATTTCAATTTCCTTTTCCACACCATTGGATTCAACTTCCTGCGTTAGTTTAAGTGTTTTTCCATCCCATGAATGTTTTACGGGCACGTTATCGGGCCAGTAGGTCCTTACAGGATGCTCCGGGGCATGCCATAACCTGTGCCCCCCGTATGGGCGCCAGCTGTCGCTGCCTGTTTTGCCAAGATTATCCTTAAACTCCTTCAAAATATTTTCGTCATCAACGAACCCAAGCCTTATTATACGCGGCCCTACATCGGTGGTTACAACAACTTCAATTTTGCCGTTTGTGAGCAATATGCAGTTCTTCCATCCGCCGTACTCTATTTTCTTCATGAATACTCCTCCGGTTGATTTATGCCCCCTGCTGCTCCCGATTCATCGGGGAGCTGGCGACACAGTCCCCCCCCAATGTCCCCGTGAAAACGGGGACAAGGCATGGGGGACTACCCGCCCCATTCATCAATGTTTTACGAAGTAAAACATGGGAGGGAATCCTATTATTTAACACTCAAAAAAAGAGATTTTACCCTTACATTTCATTAAATATTACCCAAATATATTCAACTTGTCAACTAAAAAAAATAATATATTTGGGAATAGGGAGGGCATTGATAATGAAAACTAAAAACAGGACTATTTATGAAGTTTGTTTTTTTAATAGTGCCATGCTTACTGACCTCTTTATGTCGCCTGATTCCCTGTTTTTATTCAGCGCATCAAGGACAGAAAAATCCATTACACCCTTGCGGTTTTTGTAATATATGAGCCAGTAAGGGTAATAAATCAATTTTCTTTCATCAAGAGCAGTTATTTCCACGTTCCTGCACGGGCCTGAGAACTTCATCATGTCATACATGAATAATTTCCTGCCTTTCTCTATGGCATCATGTTCATTAAGCAGTGCTGGCAGGATTTTTTCTTCATCAATATCCTCTTTTTCAATAGCAAGCGGGTTTTTGGGATTATAACCCGCAGGCGAACCTTCCAATAGGTTTTTCATTTCATTTTCAAGTGATGGGCTTACCTGAAACATCGTGTTTTTCTTTATGTTTACCGGTATCCCCTGGATAAGGTCAACAAGAAAAATACCTCTGCTGGTGGTTTTTTTACCGGTTATAAACGATTGGCAGAGATTATACACAAAAAGCAGGTATGGCAGGTAAATAATTTCGGTTGAATAAGGTATTCTGGTGCTTTTTGAACAAAATACTTTAACCGCATCTTCGTGCGTTTTAACGGAAGGTGTGAACCTTATTATATCCATTAACTATGAGTGCAGCTTTTTTTCGGCAAGTGCTTTTCTTATTAACCCGGAAACAAGAAATACAACTCCCGTGAAAGTCATGCCTAAATCACTAATCAGCGCCCATATTTTTATATCCGGGGCCATTATCTTGAACGGGCTGAACACGGTTACCGTTATGCCAAACGCTATGAGCACCCAGCCCATTATTATCATCTGCGTCGCAATTATCTTCTTGAGACGGATTTCTTCTCTATTATCCATTTTACTGCCTCCTTATCCGAAGAACATTAAAAGTACAATCTGGGTAACAAGTATTATTGTTGCCCATAACCTTATGCTTAGATATACCGGAACCTTTTTTCTTAAAGGCACCGAAGTAACTTTTATACCGTTATTTTCTGCGCGCTGTCCGGTAACCACACCAACATTTGACTTAAAGTCACTCTCCCATGTTAAACCGTCAACTTTTTCAGCAGGCGGTTTTTTTGTAAGCAGTGATACCGCTATAGCAAGAACCGTAGAAACAACAAACGACCACCATGAAATCATGAAAACTACCTTTACTCCTATAACCTGATTCAAAACTACAGCAAAAATTCCTCCTCCAAGAAAACCTGCAAGCCCGCCTGCATTGTTTATCCTGCGCCAGAAAATACCAAGTATAAGTATTCCCATAAACGGCCCAAGCGTCATTGCGAGTAGTGTCTGTTCAAGCCACATAATCAGAGCAACCTTAGTTACTATCGGAACCAGAAGAAGTGATGCAATTATCAGGCCGATTGTAGCAATCCTGCCTACAAAGAAATAGTGGCTGTCCGGCTTACCTTTAACAAGAAACCGTTCATATATGTCTTTTACTATCATAGTAGAACCGGAATTAAGAACACTGCCTATGCTTGAAAGTCCGGCAGACACAAGCCCGGCAAGAAACACTCCAAGCATGCCGACAGGCAATAAACTTAATATAAGTTTTCCATACGCCGCATCCGCTTTTTCAACGAATATGCCGTTTTGTGCAAAAATTATAGGAGCGGCAATCATAGGAACCATGTAAAGAAATGCGCCCATTGTTTTCGGGATGCTTCCCATCACGTATCCGAATTTTGCATCGTAGTTGGTCCGAGCTCCAAGGTTCCTCTGAACCATAGATTGATGCCCGCTGCACCAGCCGATAGTTGTCACAAGGCACAGCCCGAGTATAATCCATGCCCCGGGGCCGTAAGGATGTAACAAACCCGGCATAACCGTAAGATATTCAGGGCTTACATGCCACTGGTTCAGGAGGACTTCTTTTATTCCGGCAAACCCGCCCACTTTATTCAGCACAATGAATAAAAGCGGCATCGTGCCGAGCATCATTATTATGAACTGCAGAAATTCCACCATCACTGCGGCGCCAAGGCCGCCAAGAAACGTGTAAGTCCCCACAACTGCGGTAAGCACAAGCACCGTGGGCCAGAAGGGTATGTTAAGAATGTGTTTTAAGAACAATCCTCCAAGATAAAGTTCCGCCGCCACCGTAACAAGGAATATGAACAACCATGCAAGTGTGTATATCAACCGTATATGCGGTCCATACCTTCTTTCAAGAAATTCCGATACCGTAAATATTCCCACTCGCCAATAGAACGAAATGAATATTACTCCCGAAAGGATATAACCAACCGGGCCCTGGAACCACTCAAAGTTCGCCTGAACAAGCCCCCACTCGTATGACGCTCCTCCGTGAGCAAGGTATCCATGCAAGAACCCGATGTTGGTTGCCCATACTGAGCCCATTATCCAGAACCATGGTATTGACCTGGCGGCAAGAAAATAATCGGAAGTGTTTTTTACGTTCTTGCTGAACATTAAACCCGCCAGCATTATCAATGCCATATAAACCGCAAGAATTATCAAATCATAAATCATTATTATTTACCCCTTCTCTCAATTTTAACTCCCGCTTTCGCATACCTTTTATAGAAAGACCTCCTGAGATATAAGCCAAAAAATATAGCAAGAATTATGGTGCCAAAACCTATTGAAAGGCCAAATATCCAATCTCCAACCGTATATTCCCGCGAAGGCACATTGAACCCTGCCGGATGATGGCTTATTGACCATATAGCCGCATTAACGGATTTTTCTATTTCTACAACATCTTCTCCTTTTAAAGGAACTGAAACATTTTCAAGATTTGTTTCTATTTCATTCATCCTGTTAAAATATTCTGAAAACCTTTTTTCCTTGTTCTGGTCTTCAAGTATAAGCGTTTTAACCTCATTATTCCAGATGTCTTTTGCTGTTAAGAGTGCTGCTTTTGCCTCTTCCCATTTTGATTCACCCGCAAGTTTCTTAACCTGCGTTAAATTCTTTGCCATGTCTTCACGCACGTCAATGAACTTCTCCTGCGCAAAAACAGTCCCCGCAATAAAAAGGATTAATGCCGCTGTTATCAAACGATATTTTCTTTTCATATCATCTCCTCTATATTAATTATATTTCTGATGGATTTTTTATTCAAAAAGGTATTCCTTTGGCATGAGCCAGATAAGGATAATCAATGCTACCATTACAAGCATGTATGCAACTGCATAAGGATTCTGCCACCCCGTCCAGTTAAGCATTTCTCTTACCATTATTTCCTCCCTTTAGAATATAAGGTTCTTTCAAAAAATTTTATATTATACAAAAATAAACCATTTGTTAAAAATTATAACATCCTGTTAAAATAATCCTAATCCTCCATTTTACCCTGACATTTCATTATATTATACCCAAGTATATTCAATTTGTCAAATAAAAAACAAAAAATAGGTGGCGTTCCCGTTTAGTGTTGTTATAATTGTTTTGTATCTGTATAAAATGAATAGATATCAGTCTCTTTTTGGCATGTTTAATTCCTTATAGCCAATAATGTGGATATAAAACCACATAGTAAAAGAAGAAGTTTTTATCTTGCCGAGAATAAACCGGAATATTATTTAGTTTTCAAAGAACCGTTTCAGCAACACTAAACGGGAACGCTACCAAAAAATATAATACTCCAACCCAATGTCCTCTGCTGTTCGCAATCACCTGTCTTTTTTCATTAAATGCCTCTCTTGCAGGGCTCATTTTACTTCAATGCTGCCTGATAATCTTATATCCTGCGAAGAGGAGCCGGCCATTATGATGAACTGCCCCGGCTCAATTATAAATTTATTTTTCGCCTCGTCAAAATACGAGAGTGCTTCTGTCTGAATTGCAAACTCAACTTCCTTTTTTTCTCCCGGCTTAAGGTTAATCCTCTTAAAACCCTTCAGTTCCTTTATTGGCCTTTTTACGCTGGAAACAACGTCCCTTACGTATAACTGCACAACTTCATCTCCGGTTACTTTGCCCGTGTTCTTTACTTCCAGCTTAACAGAAATTTTATCCTTATCTATACCCGTAACAAGGTTAGAATATTCAAATTGCGTATAACTTAAACCGTAACCGAAGGGATACAGGACTTTTCCGTCAAAATACATGTAAGTCCTTCCTTTTAGTATATCATAATCCTCAAAATCCGGCAACTGGTCAACAGAAACATATACGGTAAGCGGCAGTCGCCCTGCAGGGTTATAGTTGCCAAAAAGGACGTCAGCGATAGCATTGCCGCCTTCCTCTCCGGGATACCATGCTTCAACTATAGCGGGCAGTATCTGGCTTGCCCTGTTTACCGACAGAGGCTCTCCGTTTACGAGTAAAAGCACGGTGTTTGGGTTTGCGGCATACACACTTTGCACGAGGTCTTCCTGTTTTCCAACAAGCCCCAGTATTGACCTGTCATTTTCTTCCTCGGAAGTTGTAAGATCGGTGCCAACCACCACTATGGCAATATCCGATTTTGCGGCAAGCTTTGCGGCTTTTTCTATTCCCCTGTCTGCATCCGGGTTATAATTCCAGGCAAGCTCAACCACTCCTGGTACATTCCGCTTTTTTATGTACTCAATTATTACATCGTATTCCCGGTTTGCTTCAAGTTTTATTTCTTTATAAAGAATCCTCTTTTTTGCTATAAAACATGAGGTATCATACCAGCTTTCCAGCAGCAACTGCCCATCAAGGAAGAGGCGCGCCAGGTCATCGTTCGTCATCCTTAACTGATAAACCCTTGTTTCAGGCGGTATAAGCTTTCCCGTCCATCGCACAGAATATTTTCCATCACCAACCTGTCCCAGCGGTGACTGGCTCATCCAGGTAAAATCTATTTCAGGGTCAACCGTTTCTTTTACCGGCTCACCGCCAAATACAGGATTCTCGTAATAAGAAGCCTTCAGCCCGCATTCTTTTTTAGGCCCGCCCGTAACGAAGTATTTGGAGGAAATCGTATTAAAAGATTCACCTATTTTGCACCCCTCGCTGTAATATACCTTTGTGCCTCTGGATACTTTCTTTTTTATACCCTGCAGGGGCGTTATTTTGCGCTCGGACATGCCGCTATAGTTGCCGAGCTGGCAGACGTTTGCGTTTGGACCTATAACCGCAATTGATTTTATGTCCCTTTTAAGTGGAAGTAAATTATTCTCATTCTTCAGGAGTATTATTGACTCGCATGCGGCCTTTCTTGCCAACTCCCTGTTTTCCCTGCTGCAGACGGTAGCATAGGGTAGGTTTGAATACGGCACCATCTCAGGCGGGTCAAATAGCCCTAATCTAAACCTTGCCATGAAAAGCCGTTTTACCGACCTGTCAATTAAATCCTCCGTGACCAGCCCTTTTTCTACGTTACTGTATAAATATTTTTCATAATATGAGCCGCAGTTAAGGTCGCACCCCGCCTTCACGGCAAGCGTCACCGCTTCCTCGGGAGTAGAAGTGTACTTGTGGCTTTCGTAAATGTCTTTTATCGCCCAGCAGTCGGATACGACATACCCCTTGAAGCCCCACTCGTCCCTCAGTATATCCTTGAGAAGCAGGGTGTTACAGTTGCATGGAACACCATTTATGGCATTGTATGCGCCCATTATTGAACATGCTTTTGCCTCCGTAATGCATGCCTTGAACTGCGGCAGGTAATACTCCCTGAGTATCCTCTGACTTACTTTAGCGGAACCGCTGTGCCTGCGCCATTCTTCATTGTTAAGCGCAAAGTGCTTTGGCGTGGCTACCACCTTAATGTATTTAGGGTCTTCTCCCTGCAGTCCCCTGCAGAAAGCCACGGCTATTCTTGAAGTAAGGTAAGGGTCCTCGCCGTATGACTCCTGAATCCTGCCCCACCTCGGGTCTCTTGCCATGTTTATGTTAGGGCTCCAGCAAGTCAGGTCGGTTTCTCCCTCGATATTTTTTGCTCTTACCTCATCAGAAATTACCGAAGCAACTTTGTATATGAGTTCAGGGTTCCAGGTGCTTGCAAGCCCTATCGCCTGCGGGAACACCGTAGCTACTCCTGTTGCAACGTTCTGCCTGCCTACGCAGCCGTGAAGGCATTCGTTCCACCACTCAAACGCAGGCACGCCAAGCCGCTGTATTTCAGGCGAAGTGTTGCGCATCTGTGTTACCTTTTCCTCAAGAGTCATCCTGTTAATAAGATCGTGAACTCTTTCTTCCATTCCCAATCCGGCATCAAGGAAAGGATATTCTTCTTTCATTTCTGCGGCAGGTGCGTTAATAACTGACATGATAATAACAGTTAAAACAGATAAAACATTACCAGCTTTTGTCATAAAATATTTCCTTATCAAAGGCAGGGCATTTTGCCTTCACGATGAGATTTTTTTGATTTTATTTGAAACCTGGGTATTTGTCAAGAGTTTTTTCTATTTATTAATTGCCTTAAAAAACTCATATAGATTATTCACCCTTGCGCCATAATTCCAGGCAGTTTCAGCTATAATCTTATCCTCGGAAACGAGAGTATATTTATTGGCTATGCAGGCGCCTATAATCAGCGCCTCCTGCGCGTTGGCTGCCTTTTTTCCTTTATCATCCAAAATGGATACTAGTGCCTCAAACAACTCCACTTCCGGCAAAGCTTCCTGCGGCAACGGAGTGAATATTTCCAGTAGACTTTTTGTTAAATCTGCATCTTCCATGCTGTTAATTGTATCGTACTGTCTTTGCGAAACAAAGTATTTATTGCCCTTAATGCTGTTCCTGACAGCAGCAAAATGTTCCTTGATGATTTTATTCAGAATGTCTGTCTCAAACATGTAATTAGCCATTTTTTATTTTCCTATAAAATATCCAAGCAAGCTTCCCAGAATTGCAGTCATGATAATTATCGGGATTATGCTCTCAGTGCCTTGTTAAGCAACTAATGTAACGTTAGAATTGCTGGATTTGTGCAGATTTCAACAAACGACAACGCTGGCGTATCCGATGCGATACGTCAAGGCGGAGTGAGGAAGAAATCTACCAAATACGGCTATTCCCTTCGGGCAGAGTTCCTTTTGTCTGGTTTCTGCGTTACTCGTCGCTTATGTATCGCAGCGGATACATCGCACTCCTCCTGCCTTGAAACCAGTCCAAAATTAACTCTGTTAACGTGACATTAGTTGCTTAACCAGGCACTTGTATCCTTTGATGCAATCAAAACCAGATTAGGAAGCAGTATTAAAAAAGCTATCAGCAGGCCTTTTAATATACTATTCATTTCAAGCGAAGATGTCGCTATCATGAACCCTGCTACGACCCATAGGCAGAAAGCGGAAATATTCGCGCTCCAGCTAAGTTTCTGCATGAACATGGGAATGACATCTATTACTCCCGCGATACTTCCAAGAACAAGCCCCAGCAGTATTTTACTCATAAAGTCCCCCTTCTCCATGCATTATGTTAAATTAATATATACTCTCAACAATGCCTTTCAGTAAAGGATAATCCCCGGGCGGTTTTTTCATCGCTGCTGCTCTTAAGTTTTCCGGCATTTTTTCAATTGCATATCTTAACGCCGTCCTCGGCAGTTCTTTCTTCTTTTCCATAATATATTCAAAAACTTCCTTCTGGTGCAGTTCGCTTGCCTCCTTCAGCATCCAACCGTATCCCTTTTGAACCAGGTCATCTTTATCATTCAATAAACTGTCCGAAATTATAAAAATGTCTTTAAGAAACTTACCTTTCCGCGCAGGTAATATCAATGTTACCGCTGAAGCCCGCCTGACCCAGCGGTTCTTTGATTTCGTCCATTTTTTCAAGCCTTTTATAAAAACCGGGTATTGTTCTATAAAAGCGCCTATTGAGTGGTTACAGAGGGTATCGCACTCGGCCCAGTTGGTAACATATTTATTAAGCCAATTTTCAAATATTTCAAAGTCACTCTTTTCATACTGCCTTCTCAGCCCGTATGCCCAGTCAAATGCAATAAACGCCTCTTCTATATAACCTGATTCTAACAACTCTTCACATAAACTAAAGATTTCTTTCTTCTCCTTGTGTTTTATTTCCCGGAAGTATTTATTTCCTATTCTACAAACAAGCGCTGAGTTCACTCCATATAATTTAACGGGTTCCTTAAAATACCTTTGTGTGCTATTGCGGGTATTTTCATCAATGTTCTGTTTTAATTCTTTTTTTATAGATGCTATGATTTCGTTTTTCATTTTAAAGCAGCTTTAGCGGCTCTGTCTTTTTACCTGACTGATTCATCCCCGTCGTTAAAACTTATATCGCAATGCGTGCCATCGCAGAAAGGCTTGTTTTTTGAATTGCCGCAGCGGCATAAAGTTACGCGGTTTCTTGGCTCATATTGAGTCCCATCCGCTGATTCCACAGGTATACAGCCTTTCACCCAGAGAGGCCCGCTTAATTTCCTGTAAGGTTCCTCTATCACTCCTATAGAGGGCCCAAATTCAGGCTCTATCGGCTTGCCGGTATTCTTATCCCGGGCAACCAGCCTGCCGGACGGACAGTCACAGGCTTCCTGTATTGCCGTTTCTCTTGACTGCGGGTCATCCGACTTTTCTGTAAGTTCCCAGGCATTTCCGGCTCTGTGACAAAACAAGCCCACAGAACAAAACTTTTCCGCATCGGATAAGATAATGCCCGGGCCTGTTGTCGTTTCCACCTGGTCAATATATTTCTTAATATCCCCGGTTTCAGCCCCGTTAAAAGCCGTCTTTAAATGCGTCCCATCACAATAAGGCTTGTTCTTTGATTTGCCGCAGCGGCATAACAGGTATTTTTCCTTATTGGGATATTTTCCGCCCTTTTCCCATTTTATTGGAGTTCCTTCCTCATCAGCCACAACTATTTCTTTCTCAAGCGGGATAGAGCCCGTAACCATGTATGCGCCATTTTTTAAAACTCTTATTTTTCCTTTAACATTGTTAATACCTTCTTTGATTCCGCTGTTTTCAGCCATCATAACCCGCCCTTTTTAAGATTGCACTCATCAAGCATCTCTACAAGCTGTCTTTCATCTAACCCCTCCCCGGGGACGCCATCCAGCCGTTTTGAAACCTTGCCGTTCTTAAAAAGAATTACCGTAGGCACAACATCCACAGAATATTTTTCATCACAACCCTCAACTTTATCTGTCAATATACGGCAGAATCCCTGCGCTTTATCCTGGGAATATTTTTCAAAAACAGGCAGGAACTCCGCTGAAAAAGGGCACCACGAGGCATAGAAAAGAACCAGCACTTCTTTTGAGGATTTAATTATATTATCAAGCTCCTGGCCCTTGCTTATCATTTTACTCATTTATCCTCCCGGATTTTTTGTTACAATTTCATCTTGTTAAATGCCCAGGTGCCGATAAGTATCAATAGAACATCAAAACAGATAATAATGAATACATCATAAGCCAAAGACATTGAAGAAACTCCCAAAATAATACTCCTTAACCCATCAACGGCATAGGTTGCGGGATCAACCCGAGTCAGAATTTGCATCCATTTTGGAAGTTTATCAAGCGGATACAATGCACCTGAGAGCAGGAACAGAGGGTAAATAATAAAACTGGAAATAATTCCGTAACCTTCAGGGCTTTCCATAAAAGAACCTATGATGAGGCCCATGCTCACCAGTCCCGCAGCAAGCATGAAAAGCATTATCATGCTGAGCAATATACTTTGAAAGGTGTAAGGAATATGAAGAAAAATACCTATGAAAAGCAGGATGTATGCCTGCAATAAAGCATCCGTCATACCCCCAACCATTTTACCAATAAAAATGGTAGTCCTTGAAGGGGGAGCAATCAGGACTTCTTTCAGAAAATCCATTTTCTTATCCCATACAATATATGCCCCGTTGAATAATGAAGTGAATATTACGGTCATTGCAAGGAATCCGGGAAATATAAAATACTGGTAATTGCCTTTTACTGTGCTGATGGTACCGACTCCGCCCCCAAAAATAAAATACCAGAAAAGCGGCAGGAATACAGAAGAAACCACCCTGCTTTTTTCTCTAAGGAATACCTTGAAATCCCTGTACCACAACGCATAAATGCCTTTTAATGCTTTTCTCAAGTTCATTTGTTTTCTATCGCGCGGCTCATGCTGCGCAGGTGCTCGGTGGTATCGCCTTCCTCTTCCCGCATTTCCTTCCCGGTATAATGAATGAAAACATCATTCAAGTCCGGTGAATGCACCTCTACAAACTCTACCCGACCCGCAACTTTCAGCAGTTCCTGCAGGTTACTGGCGGAATTTTCCACTGACAGCTGGTAACAATCATCTATTCTTTTGATTTCTTTTACAAAGGGCAGTTTTTTGAGTTCTTCCAGGCGCAGGCTGCCGCTTAACAGCACTATATCCCCGCCAATAGCCCGGATTAGTTTTTCCGGGGAATCCAGCGCAACAATTTTACCATGGTCAATAATGGCAATCCTGTCACAGAGTTTTTCCGCCTCTTCCATGTAATGGGTTGTCAGGACAATAGTCATGTTTATTTTTTGCGCAAGGGATTTTATGTAGTCCCAGATATGGTCCCTTGTCTGAGGGTCAAGCCCGAGCGTGGGTTCATCAAGAAAAAATATTTGCGGTTCGTGCAGTAACCCGCGGGCTATTTCCATGCGCCTTCTCATTCCTCCTGAGAATGTCCTTACTATGTCATGTTTTCTTTTTTCCAAATCCACCAGAGACAACACCTCATTTATTTTGGAATCAATCAGCCTAAGCGGCACATCATATAACAGGGCATGAAGTTTCAGGTTATCATAGGCGCTAAGCACTGCGTCTGAACTTGGGTCCTGAAAGACCATTCCGATAGATTCCCTCACCTGTGCCGGCTGGGTAAGAACGTTAAAACCGTTGACTACCGCGCTGCCCGAAGTCGGTTTCAACAGCGATGAAAGCATCATCAGCATTGTTGTTTTTCCCGCGCCGTTCGGCCCTAACAAGCCGAATATTTCGCCTTTATTGATACTTAAACTGACATTATCAACGGCGGTTAAAGCTCCATATTTTTTTGTAAGGTTAATTGTTTTTATATTTTCCATAGTTTGCCTGTATAATTGATAGGTTATAATACTATCATTTATCTTTTAATTTGTCAGTAAAAATTATAAACAAACAGGACGCTTCAATTATTTTCATAACATGAAGCGTCCCTGTTAAGTATTTTAAACTGCTGTTAAAAATACTGCCTTATTATCTTTATCCGCCTTCGCAGAAGACCCTCCTACGCCCTGCCTACGTTGAAACTTCGGCAAGGCAGGCAAGGCTACGGAAGGGCGCTGCCACCAGAGTAAGCCTGTGTATGAATGCGGATAACCCATCCGAAGCTCCGATTTATCGGAGCGTAGGAGGGTAGTGCTCTCCGATATTATCGGAGAGAAATGAAGGATACCCTCCTGCGCAAAACGCTACGGAAGGGCACTGCCACGGGTGCGACAGTCCCCCCCAATGTCCCCGTGAAAACGGGGACAAGGCATGGGGGACTACCCGCCCCATTCATCAATGTTTTACGAAGTAAAACATTGGGGGGTTAACCCGTGGAGGCTTTATTTCGTTCCTTTCTCCATTTTGCCGGGGCTTTTTTCCATTTCCTCCTGCTCTTCCTTATCCATCATGCCCTTCATTTTTTCTCTCATTTCTCCTCTCATTTGCCCTTGCATACACATACCCTTACCGTACATCATATGTTTGCCTATCATATTTCCACCACACATCATCTTCCCGCGGCAGGTCAATGCGCAGCATAATGAGCATAACAGCGTCAAAGTGGAAATAACGATAACCACCCAGCCAATAATACTTCCCGTTTTCTTAAGCGTACCATCCAGCTTGGAAGACTTCTCAAGAACAATAAACCCCGCAACAATAGTCAGCAGGACAACCGAAATACAAACAATCATACACATAATCATTCCCTCCCTTTATTTATTTTCTGCTAATCGTTTAGATACAATAATAGGCTGAATGTTACAATAATCTTTAGAATTGGGGTCAGGTCTTGACATGTGACATTTTATACAATATCGGAAAAATTGATTTGTTTTATTTAACAAACATTCTACAATAGTATATGTAACTTTAAAAAATGTCACATGTCAAGACCTGACCCCAATTTTTCTTATTCTGTTATATCCTGTCCAGAGTAAAAAGAGAATAAAACTGACTAACACTACATAGAACCATGCGGGTATGTTTTTACCGAACAGCATAATATATACAAAAGGGGTAATAATGGAAAGCATGTAGATTATTATCCAGCTGGCAAGTTTATCCATTTTCTTGTTTTTTAAATAATAAATAATTTTAAACAACCCTATCCAGAAAGGGATTGCGCAGGCAACATACAGGAAAGCGAAAATATAGGGATTTACGCTGTATTTCTGCCTGATGCTTTCCAGCCAGTCCTGCAGGGTAATGAGAACTGTATTTATATCCATATAATCCTTCTTAAACTGTCCTTATTCTTTCACTTTCGTTATAGCATTTTTCTTTTAAGGGTTTAAACCTGTCAATCCATATCATCTCAAGAATTTTTAAGTCTTCATCGTAATTGTAAGTCGTATCATCTTTTAGTTGCAGGGTTTCAAGTATTTCAAAGGAAAAAGACTTTTCACCTGAAATATTCCAGTCTTTCTGCAAGTGTTCATTTTCATGACAGCCCATATTTAAAATAAATCTGCTTCTTTCTAATATATTATATAAATTTAAGGTGCTTCCCAGGAATACTTTCCCGCTTTTATTGTTTTTAATCATAAATACCCCCTTTGCGGGAATCATGCGTTTATATTCTTCTTTGATTTTCTTTTTATCAATCATGCTTTTCTTAAACCTGTTCATTTCTGGTCAGCAAGTTGCCACCATATAATTGTTCCTGCCAATCCTATAACGGCTGTAAATAACATAATTATCCCGCTTATAAAGCCTATTAAACTTGCTTCAGCCGGCCCTGCTATCCCGCTGTAGATTGCAGGTATTGTCCATGGAAAATAAGCTCCCCAGCCTAAATGAGTAATAAACTGGCCTACCAGAATCATCAGTATTATAAAACCTAACGGTAATAAATACCCTCTGCTTGCGCTTGCGAAGAACCCGACCGGAGGGCAAAGTAATACGGTCAGGGAAGCCGTAATAATGTAAACCTTACCGGCAAAAAGCAGACTGGATAATGACCAGCCTGGAAGCCCCACTGCAAAACCGGAAATAATACCTATAATAAATATGATTATAGACAGCAGGGAACACCATAATAGAACAGCAATGAACTTGGAAATGACTATTGTCGTCCTTGATGCCGGCAATGCTAGAATAT
>Ga0315284_10004774_pt1 | contig 19256 bp, 15 predicted proteins | sample YL17G09_16_MG_FD_203696 | JGI IMG/M metagenome (GOLD analysis project Ga0315284, IMG submission 203696) | Sediment microbial communities from Yellowstone Lake, YNP, Wyoming, USA - YL17G09_16 | ecosystem: Environmental > Aquatic > Freshwater > Lake > Sediment | place: USA: Wyoming | collected... | reverse complement strand
CCACGATGTAGCCGGTCACCTTGCCGTCGCTCCCGACCTGTTTCGTCCGCTTGTACGCACCGGCACCGTCGGGGTACCACGTGGGCTTGGTCCGGTTGTACATGTAAAGCTTGTCGAACAGGATGTTGAGGTCTGGACCGCGCAGGACGATCCGCGCTTCGGGGTCGTCGGGGAAGACGAAGGACTGCTCGACCGTGAAGACGTAGCCCCACCACATCTTGCGGCCGTCCACGTACAGGCAGATCTGCTGTCCGGCGATGAACTCGTTGACCAGGAATGGTCCGCGCAAGGTGACAGTACAGGAGCCCGGCTGGGCCCCTGCAGATACCTGGAAGCTCGTCTGGGCGAAGACCACCCTGTCCGAGACGTCACGCTCCGCGACGGTGATGACAACCTCCGAGATGGGGGCTGTCATGGCCTACACCGCCGGTCCACGCAGGCCGAACATCTGGCCCTTGCGGGACAGGCTGCGCTCGACCTCGGCCGCGACCTGGATGGCGAGGGACTGGATGTCCTGGTCGTTGCGAACGACGGGCCCGTTGATGTTGATCGCGACACTGACCGGGGCACCGCCCCCGCCAGATCCCATCAGCGCAGCACGCGGGTTGCGGAGGATGGCGACGGTCTCCGGGCCAGCCTCGCCCACCGTCATCATGGCTCCCCGGGCGAAGTTGCCCAGATAGCCCTTGGCGTTCCCCTTGACCCATCCATAGCCGTTCCAGGTCCAGTTCTCGCCTGCGGGCTTAGGCGAGTTTGGCTGGGAGGACCAGCCGGGGCCGCCTTCCTGCCCAACATTGCTCGAACCCGAGATCGTTACCTTGCCGGTCTTGTCCTCCTTGACCGTGTAGCCGAGGGACTTGTAGACCTCTTTCATCGCGTCCTTGACCGAGCCGCCGAACTGGGTGACGTACTGGCCGGCGGCCTGCATGACGGTGCCCCAGTTGTTCTTGGCCGTCCCGAGGATCGCGTCGATCTTGCCCATGGTCACGCCGAGCTTGCGCTGCTGGTTGTTGATCTCCTGGGAGGCGAGTGCAGCTCCCAACTGGGCGTTCTGGGCCACGGTCATGACGCTGATGGCCTTCTGGGCATCGGTCGCGGCCCGTTCGGCAGTGATCTTCCAGATCTGCCCCGAGATCGTGAACTCCTTGAACGAGAAGCCAAGCTGTTGCTGGGCGACTCCCGCCTCCGCGATCGACTGCTTCTGCTTGAAGTACCGCTCCTCGCCCGTCTCGCCGGGCGCGAAGAACTGGGCCTGGGCGAGCTGGGTGGTGATCTGGCGCTGCTGGAGCTGGAGGCCAAGCTGCTGGCTGGCCCGGGAGTTCAGCCACTGCTCACGCTGGAGCTGGCCGAGGCGCGTGCCGCCCACCTTGCCGAGCATGCCGAGCGCGTCGCCAAGCGATCGGCGGGCGATACGGATCTGATTGGCCCAGTTGGCCTGGGCGGCTTCCTGGGAAAGCTTGGCGATCTGGTTGTTCAGGCCGGCGATCTTGGCCGACGCCGTGTTGGCCTCGGCCGCGAGGGTATCGAACTGCGGCAGCGACAACGGGTTGTTCATCTGGACGTCGGCCCTGGCGGCCTCGAACCCAGCCTTGCCCATGTCAGTCAATGACTGGTTCGAGCTCTGGATGTCAGAGAGCAGCCCCTTGGCCCATGTCGCAGTCTGGCCGGAGAAGCCTGCGGCCGATACACCACCCCGCCCGACGACGCCAGCTCCCGCACCCAGCAGGGGCTGCTGGAGAAGGCTCTTCCACGTCTCGATCGGGATCTCGGTGTTGATGGCGCGAGCCTGTGTTTGCTGCGCCATCTGGAACTGCCCGCCCATCTGGCGAGTGATCGTCTTGAACCAGGTTCCCATCTCGGGGATGGTCATGCCCTTGGCAGCCTGTCCGACAGCCCGATTGAGCTCGTCGAGATTAGCAACGAGATTACCGACCGAGTCCGTGTAGACGTACCCAAGTTCGGCCATCTCGACGACCGTCTTGTCTGCCCCCATGGCCTTGAGGCGATCTACTTCACCGCCTTGCGTTCGACGGATCCCGTAAGCCAGAACCCCCTCTTGCTGCGCGGCACGACCCTGGGCTGCCCTCAACGTGCTGGTCGTATATTCAGCTCCTGGACCGCCTGCGGAGCTACCACGAAGAGAGTCCAGAACTCCAGCTCCCACAGCAACCGCAGCTCCAACGAGTCCGCCAGTCGAAAGGCCGAGTCCCACCTCGCCCATCGTGACGCCTTCATTCCCCTGGCGCGTACTCTTGAGAAGGTCAGTGATCTGTTGCTGGAAGCCAGGACCGCCACCGAGCTGATCCGCGAAAAGAGCAGTGCCGCCTACGCCTCCATAGCCTCCGTAGAGGCCCTGGGGGGCCCCGGCAGGGCCTCCCTTGAAGCGATCAAGAATGGCTGAGGCGTCTGTCAGGCCCCATGTGAACATCTGGATCGACTTTTCAGCCGAGTTGATGATCAGGTTACTGCCATTCGGGACTGAGGACCCCATCGAACCGGCAATCAGGTCCTTGGCCTCCGTGAAAGCCTTGGACCCAGCCTTTGCCATGGTCGCCGCCTTGAGGGACTCTTCAGTCCATGTCGCGGTTTCGTCCGAAAGCCCCGCTGTAGCAGCCGCTGAGGCAACAGCAGCCTTGTAGTTGCCACCCATCTGGCGGGTGGTGTCGGCCATGGCGGTTGATACGCGGGTAAAGGTCGGCGTCCAGCCGACAAACTCATCGACCATCTTCCCAGCGGCCGGGATCATGGCCTGCTCGATCACCATCGATGCGGCCTGCATCGCCATGCCGTAGGCCGTGGTCGCACCGATGATCACGCCCAAGTTGCGGATGATGCCAGCGTTGGTCGGCATCGCCTTCTGGGTAGCTCTATCGAGGTTCTCGTATCTCTCTTTCTCGACGCGCTTCTGGGCGCGGGTGGCCTCGAGGAGCTTCTTGTTGTTGGCGTGGTAATCGGCGGCAGCTTGCTTGTATTCGTCGGTGGACTTGTACGCGGCAGAGGCTGCCTTGTACTCGGACGTTCCCTTTTTGAGTCCCCGAACTGCGTCGTCGTGGCCCGCTGTTTCCTTCTTGAACGCCTCGTAGTAAACGTCATGCTCAGCTCGCGTTTTCGAGATGAGAATGTCGCCACTCTTGAGCGTCTTGTTGTAGGCCGATTGGGCCTCGATGCGTACCCGTTCTGCTCGCGTGATCTGCTGAACACCACCGAGGAAGAACGAGCTAATGGACGCAATGGCTCCCTGGATGGTGCGGGATGGCATTGCCTTGCCCGCCCCCGCCCGCATTACCGAAAGATCCTCAGTCGGGTTTGCACGCTGAGCAGGGAACGCTGTCCGCGCTCCGCGACGAGCTTTGTCAGCCTCTCTCGCTACTGCGGCTCTCCATTCATTTCTCAGAATGGTGTCCATCGCAGGCTTGGCGTCACCGAAACTGGGACGTGGCCTGTCTGCGGAACTAACAGGGCGAGACGGTCCATAGGCGAGATCCCCGGCCACCGCCCCAGACCATGGATCCTCTGCCCTCCGCATCGCGCCCTTAACGTCGTAGCGGCCCTCGCGGGCATGCGGGATCTGGTCGATCAACCTGTGCGGGATGATGATCCCGTCCTCGGGCGGAGCGAAGAGCTCGTTGCGGCGCTGTCCGATCTCGACGATCCCGCCACTGGCACGCTTTGGGATCTGCTGCATAACTCTGGGTGGGATCAGGTGGGCGAGGCGGTTCGGGACGAACTTCTCCTTGCCGATCTCACCGACGATGTAGAGACCGTTGCCGGCATTGCCGCCACCAGCACGCTTCTGCTGCATAGCCTGATAGGACATGATCGCCATGAAGGGATCGCGGGACCAGTCCGCAGCCGTCTGGAGCATGGACGAGATTACGCCACCGCCGGCTCGGTGCATCGGACTGAAAATGCCCTCGAGCTGGCCGAAACTTTGGGGCTTGCCTTTCCTGCCCAGGCGCGGGTTGGCTTCCTTCTCGTAGAGCCATGAAGCTGCCTGGAGCTCCACCGGGTGCAGTCCGAGCTCAGACGCTACCAGGCGGTAAGCAGCGTCAATGTCGTTCCGAAGCGATCCCTTCCCGTACTGCGAGAGATGCCCTCTCGTTGCGGTCCTGAAGGCCCAGCGATCCAGGGTGACGGCATCAAGGTCACCACCGAGATTGCGGTAGAAAGCCCCGACCTTCGGGGTATGACCGAGGACACCCTCTGGATCGGCTCCCTCAAGGATGGCCTTGGCCTTCCTATGGGCATCGAGCTTCATGTTGTAGGGGAACGACTCTCCGAACAGCCCTTGACCATGCGTAGAGAAGATCCTGTGGGCCTTGGTCTTGTTGGCCTCCCACGATGTACCGGCCGAGAGGGAAGCGACAACGCCACGAGCTGTGATCGGGTCGATCCCGTAGCGGACAGCCTGCTCATTGATCCAGTTCTGGGCATCGGCATACCAGGACTTGCCGAACTTCAACTGGTCAGGAGAGATCTGCGCTGCTGCAGCTCGCAAGTTCCCGGCGAAGTCCAGCTCCTCCGGCGTCATCCGTCCGACGACAGCACCCTGCTTGGCGTGAACCAGGCCGCCAGCCCTCTTCCCCCACAGCTCTTCTGTTTCTCCCGCCAGCGGAACAAGGGGCTCAGCGGGGAGGGGGAAGGTTTCCCATGCGCCCGAGGCAAACCCGGGCATGCGCCGCTTGACACCAGCCTCGTAGGCCGCCCGGCGGCGATCCTCAATCTCGCGCATTTCCTGATCGCGCCACTGAGCGTTTTCCCAGTTGCGAATGTTTCCGTGCGATCGAGTGATACCAAAGGCGTGCGCACGCCGCGCAGATCCGCCACCACCACGGTGCTTTGCGCCGGACATGATGAGCTGGTTGATCCGCTCGGCCTGGGCCCGCAGCTTGTGGGTGCTGGTCGGGATCTCCTCGAAGCGCTTGAGGTCGAAGAAAGCAAGCTGCTCCTTTGCCCGGGCGACGAGATCCGCATCGCGGCGGCGGTTGAAGACGGCCGATGGGTCGATGTGGATCTGGCCCTGGTGGAGCCATGTGCCCACGTAGGGCGGGAAGCCGCCCGCCTCGACCTGGGCGCGCTTCTGGGCGCGATAGCCGCGCATGAAGGCGATCGGGTCTCCGGCCGGGACGAGATGGCTGGTGCCCGTGGCGATGCCTACGGCGTAGCCCGAAGAGGGCTGGGGACCACCAGCAAGCGGGAAGGTGCCGCCTTCGTTCTCCATGGTGGCCCGGTAGGCCAGGGCCGTAGCCCCGCGCCAGGCGTGCGCGGCGTTCCAGCGAGCCTTCAGCCGGCGCTTGGCGAGCCCGGTGATCTTGGGAGACCCACCGAGGCGGGCGAGCTGATGCAGGGCCAGGCTGGCGTTCTCGCCCTCGCCCATCATCCCGATCTCGTCGCCCGGGATCGCCATGAGCTGGGCCCAGCCCATCATGCTCCGGGCGTTGAAGCCAGCCTCCGGGGATGCCCCGTTGGTCAGATTGCGGATCTGGATGGCAGCTTCGGGGTAGCGCTGGGCCACCTGGGCCAGGATGCTCGAGGGCCGCATATGGAGACCCATCGGGTCAGCAACCCTGAAGGAGCGCTCGACTGGGCCGCCGGCCATCCGGCCGAACGGACCAGCGTCAACCATGGGGCCGCCTGACCGCAACCGAAGTGGAGCTTCGAGGTGATGGCCCATGCGCCTGTTCTGGATGCGCCACTGAGCTTCCTGGGCCATGATCTCGGCGGCTTCACCAGGCTGGTAGCTGGCCCATCGCTCCTGGGACCAGAGCGACCGATAGCCGGGCTGTGCCTGGGCCGCCAATCGAGCTCGAGCCCGGAGCCTGTCGCGGATCGGGGTCCGGCTGAACTGGCTGATCGAAGCCGAGCTACCGAAGGAAGGTCGCCCCTGAGCATCGTAGGGAGGCGGCTCGATACCGTAGCGCCCGCCTGCGGTGGATGAAATGCCCCTGGCTGGGAACGGCGCGGCCAAGGGAGCGTTGGCGAAGTTGGCGTTCGCGGAGATGCCCGCGAGGCGCAGGCGCTCATGCTCGGCAGCCCTGTCCAGGTCGTCGCGGGTGGACTGGTCAATCGTTCGCTTGCCCCACGCCTTACCGAACGGTCGCTCCTCCCCGGCAGGCCGGCTCTCGCGTGCCCAATATGCCTTGCCCGGTGGAAGCTGGACGCCAGATGGCGCGACTGGTCTTCCCGTGAACCTCTCGGCCTTGACGTAGGCAGCCGTCGCAAGGCCCTTGCGCCGATGCTCGATGTCCGTGAAGGAGTAGTCAGGGTGATAGCTGCCGTATGGCGTGGGGACGCCCTGTGCCTCACTAGCAGGGTCAAAGCTGAGGGGGTAGGTCCCTACGACCTTGGCACCCTTCGTGATGACAGCAACGATGCCCGCCGCGCTGCTGGGGCCCTTGAGGATCGGCTTCTTGACCGGGGTGTAGTAGCCGCCGGGGCGCTCGAGACGATATACGTCGTGGACAGCTTCGCCCTGGTCATCTCGACTGTAGAACTCGAGGCGGTAGCCACGCGGCAGACCACCCCTCTTAGCTGGTCCACCCTGGGCGCGTCCCATCTCGCGCTCATGGCGACGCTGCTGGTTGTACTCGAGAGCAGCTAGCTCTGCCTCGCGGCGACGAAACTGCTCCTGAGCGCGGTAGAAGCGCTCGGCATCCGGCTCGATGCGGCCGTGACTGCGAGGGATGAAGACCTCGGGACGATGCTCACCGACGATGACGGCACGACCAGCCTGCACGGGGCCGCCGTGGGCCTTGCCGGGAAGGTTCTGCCGAACTGCGCTGGCGACGGCGTGGGCGGCCCCAGACCGTGTTCCGATGGTCGGGGTGGCAACGGCGGCCATGACCGCCTGCGCCTCGCCCCTGACGGCCTTGGAGACGACCGGAGTGATGTTGACCGGGATCGTCCCGAGACCCTTGGTGATCTCTGCGCGGAGCTCGGCGAGCTGGCCCTTGTTGAGGACCAGGGAGACGTTGACACCAGACAGGTTCTGGGCAGACGAAGGCCCGGAGGCGACTTGCTTGCCGCCTCCGGCCTTGAGCTGACCAGCTCCCGATCCCGCTCGGACGGCCTGCTCCTGGAACGTATTCAGGCTTCCCTGGGCGGCCTTCATTCCGCCCATGAACTCCCCAGCATCAAGGGTTAGCTTGACGCCAATACTGCTGACTTCGCCCGTCTCGCCTGCCATACGGGTTTCTCCCGGACGCTACACCGACTCTCCCGCGAAAGTCTGAGCGTTGAACTCAACGACCTCTTCGACGCTTGCGAGACGATCTGCCTCGTCGGCGCTGGTGTTGTCCTTGATCCAGTCCTCGCGCAAGGCGAGGTAATAGTGAAAAGGGAGTGCCGCTACCTCGTGAGGCCACTTCCCGTATCGCCTCGCGATGCGGAAGATGAGGTCACGAGTGGTCAGGCGTTTCCCTTGGGGGTCTCCTCATCGGCCGCTTCGGCCTTCTTCTCGGTCTCCGGCTCGTCGCCGTAGTGCATCCGGTTGACGGTCTGGTTGAGCTTCAGCACCACCCGCATCGGGAGGTTGGAGAGCGCCTCCGCCGTGAGCTTCGGCTCGACGGAGCAGCGCAGCACCATGAGCTTCAGGAGCAGAGCGTTGTCGATGATCTCGTCTTCCTGGCCGGTGGCGAGGTTGGTGACCGGCTTGGAGGCCTTCTTCACGAGCTCGTCGTAGTCACCGATCGAGAGCTCGCGGAGGCGGAAGGTCATGCCCCGGACGGTGACCTCCTCCTCGAGAAAATCGGGGGTCAGGGGGCTAGCGGCGCGAGGAGTCATGGATCGTCACCTTTTCAATCAGAAGGCTCCTACCCTGCCGCTCCGTGCGGGCATCGGGTTCACGCTGGAGCCTGTACTGCCGAGATGGATTGAGGTTGAGAAGGATGACCTTCTCGTACTCGTCGTCGTTCCAGAGGGCATCTGAGAGGAACGAAAAAGAGGCGTGGAGATCGTACAGACCGGAGTCCCGGCCGAAATCTCCACGCCTCTGCAGCGTCCACTGGGAAAGTTCCCCGACCTTGGCTCCAAGGAAAGGGATTTCAACGGTACCGGCGGGCTTGAAAACGCCTGACCGGATGGTCTTGAACAGGTATCCCATCGCGAACTCCCTACGCCGGAGGCGGCTTGACAGCCGGGAGGGGCATTAGTTTCAGCCGCCTCCAGCGTGGATGCTACGAGATTAGGTGAGCGAACCGCTCGAGAAAACGGTCCACGCGCCGGCAGCCCGGAAGTTGCCGGTCGTCTTGATGGCGTCGGTGTTCGACGCGGTGATGGAGGCGTCGATCAGGCCAGGGCCATGAGCGATCATGACCGTGCTGTTGGTCACGACGCCGTCATCGGCGTACAGGTAGATGTACGTCGCGTCCGAGGAAGCGGCGTTCACCTGGTAGTCGCCGGAGACGTCGAGGAGACCAGCGAAGGTGCCCTGGATGTCCTTGAGGCCGACGAGGTAGGTCTTGTTCACGTCCCCGAAGACCGTCGCATCGACGTAGTCGCGGGACAGGTTGAGCGTCCACTCGGTCTTGACGGAGAGCTTGATCTTCTCTCCGTACACGCCGGGGGCCGACGCGAACGCGACCCAGATCGCGCCGTTTTTGCCGTGAAGCTTGGTGCCAGCTCCAGTAGCCATTGTTGGCTTACTCCTTCATCAGGGGACACCGGTCACGGTCCACGCGCCAGCAGCCTTGAAGTTGCCGGTGCAACGAACCGCATCGGTGTTGCTGACAGTCACGGAGCAATCCACGAACGCGGGTCCAGAAGCGACGAGGGTGGTGCCATCCTCGGCGTAGACGGCCACCGTGTAGGCGTTGCCGTCGCTGCTCTGAAGGGCTAGATCCCCGTCCACGTCGAGCAGGCCGGCGAAGGTCCCCGAGATGTCCATGAGTCCGGCGGCGTACACCTTGTTCCGATCGCGGAACGTGGAGACGTCGGCGTAGTCACGGACCATGTTCAGGGCCCACTCGGCCTTGTTCGAGACCTTGGTCCCGTTGATGTAGATCGCGCCGTTCTTGCCATGAAGCTTCCCGTCAATCGCCATCGGTCATGCCCCCAGCGATTGATCGGTCCAGATGGAGTACGAACCCCCCACCTGGTAGATGCGCTTCCCCTCGGAGTCGATGTCTGGCCCCGTCGGCAGATCCGCGACCCGGCGGCAAAGCAAGCTGGTCTGCCCATCGACATTGAGCCCAGCCTCGTTGAGGGCTCCGGCGACGAGCGCGTCGATGTTGTTGGCATCGACGGGGTTCTCCGCAAAGACCGAGACGTCGATCAGTACCTGGAGCATCACGCCCGTCCAGTCGTACTGGTAGGGGGACGCGATGAGCTGGTAGACGATGAACGGGTATCGGACCTTGCGGGGAGCGATCCCCTCGTGGATGCCGCCTCTTATGGCGGACACGAGGGAGGGTGAGGCGCGGAGCGCCTGCACGACCGCTCGCTTGACTGGGGCGCTGGACGTGATGGTCATCGCGTCGTCCCCTTCACAGCCGCACCACGATTTCAATCTGCATCTTTCCGGTGCCTGTGCGGGAAGCCCCGGCGATGGCAGCCGCAATGCGGCTGACGACTTCAGCGCGGCTCTCGGCTGCCGCTGGGCGAAGGAAGGGGTGAGCCGCGTTGTGACGCGTCCCGAACTCCTGGTACTTCGCATAGCGGGTCGGCGAGATGACCCATGCTTCGGCCCTATTCCCAGCCAACGTCGAAGGTGTGGCGTGGATTTCTCCACGCAGGCGACCGCCCACGTTGAGGTGCTGGAAGGTGGCGAAGGAAGGGGAGAGCCTCCCTGTCGGGGAACGACTCCCTGGCTTTGGATGCTGGAGCGCCTGGCGCACCTCGTACGCCCCGCGCCGGGTAAGCGTCGAACGATCTCCCTCATCGTAGGACTCGAGTGCAGCAGAGGCCGCCGCCAGACGGCGTCCGCGCCAGTTGACCGGTGGCCTGGCCGCATAAACGGCCTGAACCGTCCTGTTCAGGGAGTCAGGGCTGAGGGGGCTGATGCCCGACGATCGAGGAGCTGACCGGGGACGAATGCTGGACTCGCCACCCCGGAAGAGGTGGCGCACCGGGGCTAGGCTACGAGCTCGTGCCGCGACGACGTTCGCGCCTTCTCCGAGGGACTCGGTCGCGGCCTCGAGGATCGCCTGGCCGAGGGCCTCGAAGTTGATCATTCCCGCCTCCGCAGGCTGCACGTCAGGAGCGGCAGCCAGGTGGACTCGGCGGTCGTGTCGCTGACCGTGTAGGCATCGGGGTTGGGCCCGACGAACACGTGGTCACCGGCTGCGATGTCGGTTCCCACCGGGAGGAACAAGCGGTAGGTGTTGGCCGTCACGACCGCCCCGCTGTCCACTTCCTGCATCGGAGTGGGCGTGGAGTAGAACCAGCCCTTGACCGTCTGGCGACGGCTGGCGTTCGTCTCCGTATAGGACAGGAAGTCGTCTCCGTAGTCCCCACCCGCCGGAACTGCGCCTTCCGCCCTTCGCTCGATGACGACCGGGGTGATCATCCCGAGCAGGGCGAGGTCCTGCATTCGCTTCATCTGGTTGTCGGTCAGGAAGCGATCCTGCCGTGGCATGTCAGCGCACCGCCCGAAGAGCGAACTCGTGGTTCTCGAAACGCTTCAAGTGGTTGCAGTTGTGGCAGAGAAGCTGGTAGGCCGTCGAGCCGGCCAGCACCTGGCGAAGAACCATGTCCTGGGACTCCCGCTTCTGTCCCTTCAGCCCATCAATGTGGTCAAAGCACAGGACGCGAGCGTCCCTGATGCCGCAGGACTTGCAGGCACCGCCAAGGTGAGCGACCGCACGAGATCGAAGGTCGGTGCGGTACTCCTTCATGGTCTGCAAGAAGCAATCGCGGCACCATGAAACGGGCCGATTGTTCGTTCGGTTGAAGTAGAACTCGCCCTCCGACTTGGCTTCTCCGCACTTGGAACAGGTTCGGCTCTTCACCGGACTGTCAGGTTGTCTGCGGCATACCCGCCCAGGAGCAGGGCCGCCTCGGGGACGAGGGCGTTGAGGTTCTGGATGAGGCCCTGTGGGGCTGCTCGCCGGATGTCCTTTTCCATCTCGACCTCGGCCACCCGGAGCTTCGTGAGGTGGGCCATGCCCCGGGCATGGAGCTCGGCGTCGCCGTGGAGGTAGGCCACGATGTGGCCGGTTCCGAACTGGATCTCGCTGGGCAGCTTGTGGTGATAGGTCGCCGTCACGATGTCCGAGGCGAGGAGGTTGGTGTCGAAGACGACCGTGCCCTCGATCGGGTCCACGGTGAAGCCGGTCGTCTGGGTCGTTCCGTTCTTCTTGATCACCGGCTCGCGCCCGGTGTCGGTGAACCAGAACTGGTTCTGGGCCCGCCACGTCTGGCCGTCGGTGCATGACAGGTACTCGTCGGTGGACGTGAGGTCCCAGCCGTAGGTGTAGGTGGTCTTCGAGATCGGGGAGGCGAGGTAGACGTTGGGAACGATCAGGGCGTTGAACAGGCCGAAGCTGGTGATCGCCAACGAGACGACCTCGAAGTACCGCTCCGTGTTGTTGATCATCAACTCGGTCGGAGCGATCTCGATGTACTGCGTGTTCGTCACGTAGATGCGGAAGTTGGTGATGGCGAGGATCGGCCAGTGAAAGAGGTACTCGCGACGCTGGCCGATGTCGAGGGAACTGACCGGGTAGCGCCACGTGTGCTGCTCACCCGTGATGGTGCCGCCCCGGAAGTCGTGCGCCTGGGGGATGCGGGGCACGTTGCAGTAGGCGTTGACGACGGCTGTCGCCTGATTGATCAGGGACAGGAGCTCCGAGTCATCGAGCTCGGAGGTGTCAATGCCGAGGCCCATCTCCCGGAACCGCGCTGGAGTCAGGTACATGCAGCCACCCCTTCCGTTCGGGTGCGTGGTGCGATACGACCTGCTCTTCGCGAAGCAAAAGGGTCGTTGCGCGATCTGTGGCCGCAGTCAGGAAGGCTTGCGCCTTGCCGTAGACCACAGCCACCAGACCGGCGAGCGGAGGGGCCTCCTGTGTCGGGCTTGCAACCTCGGCCTGGGAAACTTCCGCGACGACCCTTCTGCTCTGCGAAGTGCGATCCGCTACCTGTCTAGCAAGATATGATCTTGACTAAACTTGGACGCGGATTTTGTTGCTCCAGGGGAGGACCTTGACCGCGAGCCCGTTCATCATGAAGACGATGTACAGGTGGGTGAGCTGGCCGCTGATGCCGATGGGGATCTCGAGGACCGTGGGGCCCGGACTCCCGAGGTAGGGCAGCGTGATGCTGCTCTCATCGAGGATGTACAGGTCGCGGTACTCGGTCGGTCCGATGTGGTACGAGGCGATGGAGTCGCCCGGGACCACAGCGAAGGGGAGCTGGCCGGCGTAGGTGTTGACCGACTGGGCGGTCGTGCCGACGCCGATGTTCACGTAGTTCGGGCCGACCAGCCGGACGTTGGTGTCCTGCTGCTCATCGAACGTGATCTTCTCCTGCGGATGGCCCCAGATGATCGACGGCATGCCGCCGGCCTGGGTGATGTGCAGGAGGGCCTTGTCCACCTGGTTACGGAACGCGCCGGTCGCATAGGTGGCCGTGGTCGAAGACACGAAGGTGGACGGATCGAAGCTGTGCGCGTTCGTGGTCAGGAGCTGGCGAAGACCGGTGAAGGCGTTCGCGTCGTACAGGCCGAACTCGTCGTCCGCCGTGCCGGAAGCGACCGTGGCGTTGCCGCCGAAGATCTGCTTCTGCATCTTGTGGGACATGGCACGAAGACCACCCTGAAGCTCGATCGCCTCGGGGTTGTAGTTCATGCCGCCCGCCATGACGGCGAACTGGGACTTCAGCGAGATGCCGCGCCGGGTGGCGAGGATCGCGACGTTCGTGGACTTCCGCTCGTACGTGCTGGTGTCGTCCGACACGGTGCCGAGCTCGGCCATGAACTTCGCATCGCCGTAGGCCGTGATCTGGTTCCACGCATGGAGCAAGCCGTTTGCCGGCTCCTTGGGGAACCGGTCGTAGGCCGGGAACATGCGGATGAAGACCTCGTAGAGCATCGGCTCGAGGTCCTGCCGGATCAGCGCCGTTGCGCCGCCCGTGTCGAGGGCCTTGGCGATGTCCGGGTCGAGCTGGCTGCCAAGCTGGTTGAAGGCGTTCTGGGCAGAGAACCCAGCCGTGTTCAGCCAGACGTGGAGCGGGATGCCCGAGTCACGAACCGCAGCCTGCCGAGTGATGAGCTCGGTGATGTGGCTCGTGGACTTCGTGCGGAGGGTCTCCGACATCGCGAGGCGCTCGTCGGGAGTGATGTAGCGGCGAGTGGTGGGAGCGGGAGTGCCCTGGTCCTCAACGCCGACCGAGGGGGTCGGGGTTGCGACGTTGGGGGCCTCGTTCATCTTCAGGAGCGTCTGACCGATCTGCTCCTGCGTCTCGAGGACACCCTTCAGCAGGGCCTCCAGCTCTGGCGACATTGCCATGCTGGTCAACCTTTCTTGAGGAGGGTGAGGAAGTCGTCGCCGTAGACCGACTTCAGGCTCTCGAACTGCTCGGTGGCCTGACGGACAGTGGCGCGACGACCAACGGGGGTTGCGGACAGGCGAACCAGGATGTCGGCCGTGTTCGCGAGGACCTTCTCGGTCATCGCGATGGCCGCGTCCCGCTCCGAGATCGCTTCCGCCATCGCCGCCTTCGTCTCGATCAGCTCGCGGGTGACCGACTGGAGGTAGGCGCTGGAGGAGAGCAGGATCTTCGAGACGGTGGGCTCCATGTCCCGGAGCTCCGACTCGACGGTCTCAACCTCGGGCTCGCCGGAAAGGCCGATGGCCGCCCATGGGTTCAGGGGCAGACTCTCGTCCTCGTCCGTTTCCTCGTTCTCAGGGGCGCTCGACAGAGCTTCCTGCGAGGGCTCACCAGCCGGGGCCTTGCCGCCCCGGTTGCCGGTGTCGATGGAAACGTCCGCGTACGGCGTCTTGATGTTCACCGTCGCGTCCGTGATGGTGGGGTTCGTGCTGATGTCGGTGATCAGGGTGTAGTTGCTGCCGTTGAAGGTCGTGGACTCGAGGCTGGCGGTGACCTCGGCCTCTTCCTCGACCACTTCCTCCGTCGGGATCTCGGCGTCGGCCTCGATCTGATCCTCGACTTCCTCGGCCGTCTCCTCTTCCTCGAAGGACTCGTTCTTGGTGACGCCCCCGTTGAGGGACTTCACGGCGTACTCGACCCAGGACCGGGGGTTGGCCGGGACGCCGACGAGGGAGGTCTCGAGGAGATCGACATGGTTGATCTCGTATGAGCCGGTCTTCCGGTCGCGGACAGCGCCGTTCTCGGGGATCATCGCGCCGATGGAGAGGCCGAGCTGGGTGCCACCATTGATGGCCTCCCACGCCTTGACGGCCCGCTCGTTGCTCTGGTTGACGATGATGTCGAGAGCCAGGTCGTGGATGCTGGCGTCCTGCGGGTGGGAGCGGATGATTGCCCGCTCGACCGACCCGGCGACGTCTTCCGGCACCCGGTACTCGTGGTTGAGGAAGATCGTCATGTTGTTGTTGGCGCTGCGCTCCATGTCGGAGAGCGCCGAGGGGTTCATCGTGTCGCCGTGGCGGTCCTTGACCGTCGAACTGGCGATGCCGTGAAGCCTCATCTTGCCGTCTGGTCCCATGCTCGCCTTGAGCATCGGGGCGAAGATCTTGAACTGGGGATTCATGCCGTTTCCTCCGACGTGTCAGTGGGAGTGGAAGGCTCAATGTGTTCGAGCGCCACGATCCACTCATCGAACTTCCGGGCCGCGTAGTCCCAACTGAAGGTCTTCGCGTGTGCTGCTCCGGCCTCACCGAGGTCTCGTCGCAGGCCCTTTGATTGGTAGAGCCGCTCGATGGCACCCGTGAAGGCACCGATGTCGGCCAGCCAGTTGTCCTGCCCCGCAGGAGTAGCGAGGGTGTCCCTCGGCTCCAGCAGGATCCCTCCCGGTCCGACCACCTCCGGGATGGCGGACACGTTCTGGGCCACGATGGGGATGCCGCACGATGCGGCCTCGAGGAGGGTCAGGCCGAAGCCTTCTCCCCGCGAGGTGGATGCGAAGCAGTCGAAGGCCGAGTAGAGGACGTTGAGGTCCTGGAGCTCCCAGCCCTCGAAGCTGGAGTGCAACCCTGGGAAGTGGAACCGCGTCGGATCGACCGTCGCAGCCTCCCGGGAGAGCAATGCCTGGAAACGGATGCCCGCTTGCGGACCTTCGTCCTGGCAGTGGAAGTGGGTGTCGATGTCCTTGTACTTCTTCATGAGCGGCCAGAGGGCCTTCACGAGGGCCGGGTAGTCCTTCCGGCCGCTGTTGGTATCGACCCGCCCGACGAGGAAGTTGTCGGGGTCGAAGTTGAAGGCCCGCTTGCAGTCCGCCTTGGTCTTGCAGACGATCCCGGTCGAGGTGACCTTGGGCTTCTCCCAGATGGGCCAGAAGACTTCTGGGTCGGAGCCGTGGTAGACGACCTCGCTGGGCTGGTAGTGGGACTGGCCCCACTTGCTCATCGCGACCACGTTGGTCACCTTGGGCAGCAGCGTCGTCCAGCGTGGCGGGAGGTTCACGCCGTCATCCGGCATGTAGGAGAGCAGGGGGCGGTACTGGAGGAGGATCCTCTCGGGGTCCCACTTGTTGTCGAACAGGAAGTTCAGGACAACCTGTGGGTCCGCGAGGGTGACGATGACGTCCGGCTCGACCTTGGCGAGCATCTCGATGATCCGGGACTGGCCGTAGATGTCCTTCGCGAGGACGGTGTCCGGCCGATAGAGACGCAGGGGCGTGGTGTGGTCGTGGCCGGGTCTCTCGCAGGGCCACGCATCGCCCCGGAAGTTCACCGCCAGGACGCTGACCTGGTGGCCGTAGTCCTCGACCAGGCGCTCACCGATGCTGTGGGTCACGCGGGAGAAGCCCGTCGTGCAGCCGGCATCGCTAAGCCATAAAACCTTCGACAAGGGAACTCCTCCTCACCACGCCCAGAGGGCTTATGGTTCGCCTACCGGCGGCTGGTCCACAGTGCGGCCCGGCTGGCTCGCTTTGCGCCTCCGCCGGTACTTCGCTCCGTTCCTCCGCCACCACTCACGGGTGTATGCCTTGCGCCTCTCGATGCCCGCGAGCGACCGACGTGGCCGCCCGTAGACGCTCATCGGGGCAACGGCGAATGCCAGCCTTGGAAGATCCAAGCTGGTGGTGTAGTCGTAGAAGCGCCGCTCTCGGGCGATGTATGCCCGGATGGCTAGGCTGGGATCGCGACCTTCGAGGATCGCCAGTGCCCGTTCCTGATCAAGATCCTCTCGGGGGACGCACCATCGGATCCAGACCATGACCTACTGGCGGCGGACGGTAATGGTTACCTCCGGGCTGGTCGTCTGAACGCGACCACCTAGATAAGTGACTTCCCACTGGACTACGTACGTACCGGGTACGGAGAGGTCGTTCGCCGCCCACGAGTAGCTCACCCGCCCGTTGACGGCATCGAGGATGTCGGCTCCCGAGTTGACCTGGTAGCGGCGATCGTCCTGCCTCCGCATCTGGAAGCGCACGGAGCAGTTGGTCAGGTTCACGACCTGGGTCGGGTCGTCCTCTTCATGAATGACGGCGGCGATGTCCGGGGCGGTATCGCCCTGGACGAAGGTGAGACTCATGCGACCTCCGCGTCGAGGAGGAAGGTCCGACGCCTCGTGTGCGACCACGAGGTGCTGACCGTGGCAGCGATGGTCCGGGCCGAGACCGTGGCCTCGATGGTCTGCGCCGAGAGCGTTCCCGCGATCGTCGCAGCCGTGAAGGTGGCCTCAATCTCCGCGATGATCCGCTCGCTGATCGAAGCATCGATCAGGAAGCTTCCGTAGCCGGGCCCGGCAATCGAGGCGTAGACGATGAAGTGCTGGACACCCGCGCCGCTGATCGAGGACTCGACCGCGAAGGTCCCGGCCATCCGGGCCTTGATCGCGGAGCTGGCCGTGAGGGTCCCAGTCCCGGTGATGGAGACGGCCGCTGCGGCGGTGTATGAGCCGGACGCGACCTTCAGGAGGATCGCATCTGCGGCGAAGGATCCACCAGCCGCAGCAAGGACGATCAGGGCATCGGCCGTGATCGCGGCGGTTCGGGGGGACAGAAGAACAGCGTCGGTGGCAAACCCGACCATTCGGGTGGCCCCGATGACCGCCTGGGCCTCGAAGCTCGCCTGGAGAGCCGTCTTCAGCAGCGCCGATGCAGTGAAGACCGACGAAGCGGTGCCAGCTACAACGGCGCTTGCGCTGATGGTAGCAGACGCCGTGCGCGTTACAACGGCATCCGCAGAGAAAGCTCCGATCCCGGAACCGGCGATCCACGCCCCGGCGATGAATACGCTTGCCTGGCGAGCGGAAAGAACCGCTTGGGCAGCGAATGTATTCGCTTGCTGGGCAAGCGATACCGCATCGACAGTGAGCGTCCCGACCCCGGCCGTGGGCGAGAGGATGTAGGCGTTGGCAGCCAGCGCCCAGGTGGACGTTCGTGCGACGATAGCGTCGGTCGTCAGGCCACCGGAGCCCACCCGGTGAATGACAGCGTCGGCGGGCCCTCCTGCTTCGACCGTCTGCCTGACGACCGCATCCCCCGTCAGGCTATGAACGCTCTCTGACCGAATGATCGCGTCAGTCCATAGAGCGTTGATAGACGAGGCCAGTACGATGGCGTTGGCCGTCAGGGTGTTGGTGACGCTGCGGAGGATGACCGCATCGGCTTCCACGGTGGCCGACGTCGAGCCCCTGACGACCGCATCCCCGCTGAAGGACCCGGACAGGGTCGCGAGGATCGTCGCGTCGAGGGTGGAGGACGCGACCGTCTGGCTCCCGACGACCGCGTCCGCCGGAAGGCTACCGGATCCCGATCGTGCGATTGCGGCGCTGGCGGGGAAGTCGAAGTAGTACGGGCCCGCGATCCATGCGTAAACGTTGAGGAAGCCAGCGTTCCCGGACTTGATGAAGGCATCGACCAGCAGCCGGCCAGAGATGAAGGCGCTGACCGTGAAGGTGGCCGACTTCCACGCGGCGACGGCGAAGGTCGAGCTCCGCGCCCCGAAGATGACCGCGTTCGCCGCGACCGAGGCGCTAGGACGGCCCAGGAGGACCGCATCGAGGCTGAACGCCGTACCACTCTGCCCCTTGGCAATGACGGCGTCAGCGGCCGTCGTGGCGCTCCTGGTGGCGCGTAGAATGGCGTCGGTCGTCAGGGACGCCGCAAACTCGCGGCGGAGGACAGCGTCGAGCGGGGACACGCCCAATGCCGTTCGCCTGACGACCGCATTCCCCGTGAACGTCCCGCTCCCGGCTGAGACGATGACCGCGTCGAGCGACTTGCTACCCAAGACCAAGGCGAGGATGATGGCGTCGGTCGTCAGGGTGCTTACCGGTGATCGCCGGATGACGGCGTTCGCGGAGAAGACCGACATGGCAGTCGCCCTGACGACCGCATTCACCGCGAAGGAGGTCACCGTGGGCTTGAGGACGACGCTGTCCGCATGGAGGGATGTCGCGAACGGAGCCAACCTGATCGCGGCGATCAAAAACTGGGAGGAAGCCTCGGCCCGGAGCGTCGCCGCCAACGAGAAGGTGCTCGAGGCGCTCGCCAACTTGATCGCGGTGAGGAGCATGACCGACGAAGAGCTCGCCAGCCGGATCGCATTGAGGAAGAACGTCCCCGAGGCCGACCCGCGCACGAGTGCCGCGACCGAGAACACGCCCGACTGACCGCGCAGTACGATCGCGTTGGTCGTCAGGCTGGCGTTGCGGGTCTGGAAGATCGCCGCATCAATCTTCCAGCTACCGGATGTGGTGAGCCTGACGACCGCACCCACCGTGAAGGAAGACGCTGACGATTTCTTGACGATTGCGGCGGCCGTGAAGGAGCCGGTGATCGTGCGCTGGATCGTCGCGGCGACGGTGAGCGAACCCGTCGCGGTCTTCTTGAGGACCGCGTTCGCGGTGAAGGTTCCTGCCCTCGTCGCCTTCAGGACCGCGTCGGCCGTCCTCGACCCACTCAGGGTCGCCTTCAGCGTCGCGGCAGCGGCGAAGGTCCCGGTCGCGGTCCGCAGCTTGATCGCGTTGACGGTCGTTGCGCCGAGCTGGTCAGGCTTCCTGACAACGGCATTGGCGGGGAAGTCGAAGTAGTACGGACCGGCAATCCACGCATCGGCATTGAAGAAGCCCGTGTTGCCGGAGACGATGAAGGCATCGACCTCGAACCGGCCGGCCAACCAAGCCTCGAGGGAGAAGATCCCGGACTTCCATGCGGCGACGTCGAT
>Ga0315284_10004772_pt1 | contig 19260 bp, 14 predicted proteins | sample YL17G09_16_MG_FD_203696 | JGI IMG/M metagenome (GOLD analysis project Ga0315284, IMG submission 203696) | Sediment microbial communities from Yellowstone Lake, YNP, Wyoming, USA - YL17G09_16 | ecosystem: Environmental > Aquatic > Freshwater > Lake > Sediment | place: USA: Wyoming | collected... | reverse complement strand
TGTCAGCGTCGCCAGGACCAGCAGCGCGATGAGGCTACGCCAGGACCCCATGCGCCTTCTCCATCCTCTCCCTTACGGGCAGGCCCCACGGACACTTCGCCTTGCAGCCCGCGCAGTTGCCGCAGGCTGCGGCCGTCGCCGAGGCTGGAAGCGCGCGGTAGAGTGAGATCGCCCGCCCCTGGTCCCCGTACCCATCGTGGTACAGCATGTAACGCATGATATCGGCGACCTTCACTCCCGCTGGACACTGCCCAGTGCATACCCCGCACAGGCGACATGACCCCGCCGATACCATGGCGACAGCCCCTTCGAACTCACTCAACTCGGCCGCACTGACCCCGCCCGTCACCGCGGCCACATCCTGCTCGAGTTCCTCGAAGGTGGGCATGTCCACGATCACGGTCGAGACGTTCGGGTCTTTCAGCACCCACTGGATCGACCGCTGATATGGATTGCCGCGCAGCTTCTGGAATGCCTCCGTGCTCTTGCCGTCGTGCGCGGGCTGGAGCGACTTCATGACGATCACGCCCAGGCCCGCCTTTTTCGCTTCGGCGATGGCCGTCGCTACCGTGTCGCCCGTGAGGGCGTTGTGCGCGGGCAGCACCGCGTCGTAACGGCCCGTCTTGATCGCGGCGCGAATCACCGCTGCCTGGTTGCTGTGCGCCGTCAGCCCGTTGAAGCGGACCTTGCCGGCCCTGCGAGCGGTGGTGAATGCCTCCCATAGTTGGTCGCTCTTCACCTGCGCCTCGTCCTCGGCGCCATGAATCTGGATCAGATCGACGTGGTCCATTCCGAGTCGCTTCAGGCTCTCATCGAGCGATTTCAGCAGTTCCGCGGCCGGCGTGTCTCCCTCCGTGTGCCACTTCGTCGCCACGATCGCCTTGTCGCGCCTCCCTTTCAGCGCCTTGCCGAGGTCGATCTCGCTGTTGCCCTCCCGATAGCACTCCGCGGTGTCGAAGAAGTTGATCCCCAGGTCCACGCCGCGGTGGATCACCGCTGCGTTGCCGGTGCGAATGGTCCCGAAGCTGATCTCGGACACCTTGAGCTTCGTCCGGCCCAGCGTGCGATACTTCATCCCACTCTTCGTCGCGCCGGCCGCCAGCACGGCCGGCAGGCCCGGGCCCAGCCCGGCCGCTGCCCCCACTGTCGCTGCCGCCCCGGCCGCGGCCCGCTTCAGGAAATCTCGACGCGTCAACCCATCCCGGTCTTCCCTTTGGCTCATCTCCACCTCCCACATTGGTGCGCGCTCCGCACTAGCTGGAGCGCGCCACTATCAGTCTACCAGGCCTGGCCCATCGCCCGCAACCCGCTTGGCGCGGCCGTGCCGCTGCATCACACCCCCTGGCTGCCAAGCCACTCCAGTGTTTCCCGCAGGCCGCGCGTGTTCTCCTTGATCTCAGGGTAATGCTGAATGCGTACATGGTGCGCCAGAAACCCCATCTCCAGCGCGAGCCGGTGGAGGTGCAATCGTAGATCGAACCTGTCGCGCACGAAATCGCTCGCGGGATAGCCTATCAGCACCCGCTCCGGGGTAAGACCGGTTCTCACCATCGCCAACGTGGCAAAGTCGTGTATCGGATGGCCACCCTGGGCCATGCCAAAGTCGATGACACCGCACACGCGCAGCTCGTCGTCGACGAAAATGTGCTCCGGCAGGAAGTCGGCGTGACATAGCACCGGCTCTGGGCAGTCGAACTCCATCGCGTACCGCTCGATCAGCCGCATCATCTGCGCGAACTCGTCGTCGCTGAACCCCGCCGCGAGTATCCATTCCTTCTCGCTGCCGCGATCGCGCAGCGTTGAGTCCATCACCGACTGCCAGTCGGGGAAGTCCCAGCTCCCGTCGGCATGCCGCATGTAGAAGCCGCCTGCCCTGACGGAATGGATCTGCCCTAGCGCCCGTCCCGCGTCACGCGATACCCGTGCCCAGTCATCCTCGCTCAGTCCTGCCTCCACTTCACCCAGCGGCCGCCCGGGCACGCGATCTTGCACCATGAACTCAAGCTGCTCCCCCTCGTGTTCCAGGACGCTCGCCAGGTAGACGCGCGGCGCCGGGGCGCCGGCCTTTCGCGCCTCTTCGATCAGCGCGGCCTCGGCCTGCAGCTCGATCTCGCCCGCCCGCTGGATTCTCATGACATAGGCCGTGCCCGAGGCAGTGGCGACGACGTATACCTCGTTGTCATTGCCCCGCATCAGCTTCGTTCGGCTGACTGGCTTCTCGCCCGTCGCCCTGGCCACTATCTCGAGGACTACCTCCTCCGGCGTCTGGAATGCGGCGTGCTTCCGCTTCAGGTACTCCGCGTAGTCATCCGACATCCTGGCCTCCGCGCTTGCTCTGGTAGCACAGATTCCCGGTCGGCAGGACTTCGCCCTCCCCCAACGGAAGGTACAGGCTGGCCTGGAGGGCGTGTTTCTGCGCCTGCCCGGAGCAGCGGCGTAGCCGCAGACACCAAGTGGAACTACCGTAAGCGGCGCCAGGGGCGCCGCCTCGCTTTATGACCGAAGCTGTTCCGCAGAACTCCGCGAGCGTAGAGGGCCCCGGCGAGCACACTCGCTGGAACTTCACCGTCATCGCTGCCGAATCGGCGGCCTTTCAGACCGGCCTTGCCTGGGTCGATCCCGTGGCCGTGCTTCCACTCTTCATCAACCGGCTTGCGCCGTCTACGGTGCTCGTCGGACTGGTCACGGTGCTGCAGAGGCTGGGATGGATCCTGCCGCAGCTTCCCATGGCTGCCATCCTGGGCCACCGCCCGCGCCGGCTGCCCTACCTCCAGTGGGGCGTGTTCATCGGCCGCCTGCCCTTCCTCGCGTTCGTCGCCTACCTGTGGATCTACGGGATCGGCAGTCCTGCAGTCGTACTCACTCTGATGATGCTTGCGTACCTTTCCGTGGCTCTGGGCAATGGCGTGGTGTCGGTTCCATGGCAAGACATCATCGCCAAGTCGATCCCCCCCGCCCTGCGCGGCCGCTTCTTTTCCAGCATGCAGCTTGCCACCGCCTTCGGCGCGCTGGGCGTGGGGTTCGGGGTGAGGACCATGCTCGGGCCAAGCGGCCCCGGCTTCCCGCGCGACTACACCATCCTGTTCACGCTCGTTGCCATCTTCATCACCCTGTCCACGATCGGCTGCATCTTCTGTCGCGAGCCAATTCGCCCCGTGCTCGATCAACCCCAGTCGCTCCGGGAGATCGCCGCCAGCGCCAAGCCCATGTTGCGCGAGAACCGCGACTTCCGCGGTCTCGTCCTCGTCGCGCTCCTGGGCTCGGCCATGAGCTGGACCAACCCATTCTACGTGGTCTATGCCACCCGGAAACTCGGCGTCCCCGAGCAACTCGCCGGCGTCTATATCTGGGCCGCCGTGCTCGGCGGCGCCTCCTTCAGCGTTCTCTGGGGCTACCTGAACGACCGCCGAGGGCCGCTTGCTGTCATCCGCACCGGGTGCATCTTCGTCATTCTTGCCCCGATCCTGGCCCTCACCATCCCCACCGCGCTTCGGCTTGGCGACCTCGCCGTTCCCGGGCTTCTGCACCTAATGCCCTACGCATTCGCCCTCGTCTTCGTCGTCGGCGGATCGACCAATGGAGCGTTCTGGATGGGAGTGACGAACTACCTGTTCGACCTGTGCGACCATCCCGAGCGCCCCCGGTACATCGCCCTCCTCAACTACCTCTCGCTCCCCGGAGCGATGGTCCCGCTGGTGATTGGGTGGCTGCTGAACTACCTACCCTACGGCATCGTCTTCTCCCTCATCGCCGTGTCCGGCGTCGCCGCCACCGCTGTAAGTCGCACCATGTCTCCCAGAGCAGTTCACCGCAGGTGATCGACAGGGACATATCGATGGCAAATCCCGCGACTCTCGTGATGCTAATCGCGCTCTCCCTCTGTCTCTCTGCCGCGGGCTGGGGCGCCGGCTTACAACTGCCCACCTGGGCGGCCCTGCCTTACCCCGTAAGCCCCCTGGTCCAGAGCGGCGGCGGGAATCTGCTGCCGACGTTGGACTCGACCTCGCTCAAGGCGAACTGGTCCCCGCGGGGAGACGCGTCGCTGGAGCAGCAGGACGGAGCGGCCGCGCTGCGGCTCGGCGCCTCGGGGTCGTCCGGAGGTATCCACGTTAGCGCGGATGTGCTGCCCGAGCGTCTCTACGAGGTGGATTTCGAGTTCAGGTTCTCGTCGGACGCGGTGCTTCAGAACAGCCCCGAGCCTGGAGCCGACAACCGCGGCCTAGCCGGCTGGGTGACGCCCGAGGGTGACGACCACAGGAACGCTGGGTCTTACGAAGTGAGGGAGCGCCGGCTGCTGCCGGGATGGCAGAGACACCACGGTTACATCTACGCGATCAGCGGCATGAAGCGCGTCTCCATCGCCCTTGACTTCAACGGCTCGCGGGGATGCGTGTATCTCAGGGATATCTCGCTCCGCGAGGTAAAGGTTGAGGCCGGCGCGGGACTCCACGTGATCCATGCCCCCGATGGTGGTTGGGCGGAACGACCCCGTCAGAGCGAGCCCCCGCCTCCGGCCGAACTCGTGCTCTACCACCGGCGCGACCCGGACAGACTCTTCTTCTACAGCGCGCCGACTCCGGAGGAGCGGCGACAGGTAATCGAGCTGAACTCCACCCCTGGAGAGGTAGTGATCGCCGCCGTCGGCCTCTTCGCCACCAAGTCCCTCAGCTCTGTGAAGCTCTCCCTCTCCGACCTCAAGTCGGAAGACGGAGCCGCGCTGGCATCCGGATTCGAGTGGTTCCAGATCCACTACCAGCCCAGGAAGAGCGACTACTACGGCCGCGGCCGGATCTTCTCCATCGTCGCCGACGCCTTCCTTTCCCGTCCAGGCGGCGTGTCGGCGCCGGCCGGGAAGACCACTGCGTTCTGGCTTCGGCTCACCATCCCGCCCAACGCGCGCGCCGGCATCTACCGCGGGGAGCTGCGCGCCGAGGCCGGTGGCCGAACGCTCTCCCTTCCGGTGCAGGTGACAGTCCTGCCGTTTCCGCTCGTCGACCCTGTTGATCGCACCTGGGGCCTCTACGCAGATTCCTGGCGGTGGTCGCAGCGCACAGACAGCCAGGTCCTCCGCGAACTGCTGGAGATCAAGTCGCACGGCATCGAGTCGCTACTGCTCGATTTCGACAAGGGCTCTCCGATCTGGACGGGCGACCAGATCACCGGTTGGACCATCACCAAGGAGGCCGAGCGGAGCATGGCCTTGCTGCAACGCGCCGGGCTGCGCGGTCCTTTCCTCATCGAATGGTGGCGAGAGGAGCACGACTACGCCGCCAAGCTCGGCATCCCGGAGAAGGCTCTGGAGCAGCACGCGGACAAGTGGCCGCCACAGCTTGGCACAGCCTATCGCCAGGCCATCCAGACTTTCGATGCTGCCTGGAAACGACAGGGGTGGGGTGACTGGGTATATGTAGGCATCGACGAGCCTGGCTACTGGAAGGAGGGGAGCCCGGAGGAGTTCCGCTTCGAGTACGACGCGGCCGAGGCCGCGGGTATCAAAAGCTATTGCACCTCCAGCGACCTGCCCAGCGACCCCATCGGCCGCCCCCTCACCTACCACTGCGCAGGCGACATCTTCGTCGAATCGCCCGAGGTCGCGAAACGCTTCCTCGACGAGGGCAAGCAGTATGGGCAGAACATCTGGTTCTATGCCACAGGCAGCTACAGCGGGCAGGTCGGCAATGTATACGCCAACCGCTATATCGCCGGCCTCCTGTTCTACAAGTCTGGCGCCAGCGGCGAGGTGAGCTGGACTTTCCAACGTCCGCTGAGCGATAACGCCTTCGACGATTTCCAGCGGGAGCTGGCCCAACCCTGCACCACCCTCCCCGACCCCGAGCATCCCGGCGAGAACCTCGACACGCCGCAATGGGAGGGGCTCAGGCAAGCCTGGTACGACTACCGGTATGCCGCCACGCTAGCGCAGGAGATCGAGCGAGCCAAGCGCGATCCGCGTCGGGCAGAGCTGGCGTCGCGGGTAGAGCGCGACTTCGCCTCGCTGCTGGCCGAGGCGCCCTGGTCGCCCCGGGGATCGTCCGCGCCGATGGTCAACAATACGATCTGCGATGCTTGGCGCGCTCGCGTCGCCCAGCTGATCCTGACACTCGCATCCGATCGCCCTTCCGTCCTTGACAGTCGGACGCCGGGTCAATAGAATCGCCCTGCCAGACGCGCCCGCGCCTGCCACTAATCCAGAGGAGAAAGTGCTATGGTCCGAGTCGGACTTGCCGGTCTAGGTTTCATGGGCGGCACCCACGCTCAGTGTCACGCCGCCCTCCCAAACTCCCGGTTGGTCGCCATCGCCGATCCCGAGCCGGATCGCCGCAGCAAGTTTGCCGAGACCTACGGCGCCAAGGCCTACGCCAGCGTCGAGGAGATGGTGAAGGACGCGGACATCGACATGGTCGATATCTGCATGCCAACTTACCTTCATCGTAAGGCGGTCGAGACCGCCGCGGCCGCAAAGAAGCACGTGCTCTGCGAGAAGCCGATGGCGCTCACCGCGGCGGACTGCGACGCCATGATCGCCGCCGTGAAGAAGGCCGGCGTGAAGTTCATGGTCGGCCACGTCATCCGCTTCTGGCCCGAGTACACCGTGATCAAGGAGATCCTTGACTCCGGCAAGTACGGCAAGATCAAGTGGGCGAGCGCCACCCGCGTTTCTCCCCCTCCCACCTGGTCCTGGCAGGAATGGCTGTTCAACGAGAAGCTCAGCGGCGGCGCCGTCCTCGATCTGCACATCCACGACCTCGACTACCTGGCATGGATCCTCGGTATGCCGAAGACCGTATCCGCGGCCGGCGCCAACGGCAAGGGCGGGGCGCTCGACAACGTGTGGACCACCATGACCGGGCACAGCAGCGGGGCCGTCGGCTTCGCCGAAGGCTCCCTCGATATGGCCGCCGGCTTCCCGTTCACCATGGGGCTGAAGGTCGTGCTCGAGGGCGCGTCGATCGAACTCAACACCCGCCTCACCCCAGACGTTCTCGTCGCCAAGCCCGACGGCAGCGTTGAAAATCCCGCGATCCCCCAGGTGGAGGTCCCCGCCACCGCAGGCGCGGGGACGGCAGGCAATATCTCCGCCCTGGGCGGCTACTTCATCGAGGTGAAGTACTTCGTGGACTGCGTTGACAAGGGCCAGACTCCGACGACAGTCACACCGGAAGAGGCCAAGGCCGCCGTCGAGTTGTGCGTCGCCGCCACCAAGTCGGCGCGCACCGGAAAGCCCGTCAACCTCTGAACGCGCTGTTGATCTCTCGGCCACACACAGGGGAGCCCACAGCGGGCTCCCCTTTCCGCTCCGCCGTCCACCAGTGTTTGGCTCGGGCTAACCCGCCCTGTTCCTCCGCAACCCATCCAAGGCCGCGACCAGCGCGCTCAGGCTCTGTGGGGCATCCTTCGACTGCTCGCCAGCCAGCCGCTGCGCGTCTCCCAAGCGGCTCCTGATGTCTCTCACTGCGCCGCTCTGGCTCTCAGGCGCCACCTGCTCCATCAGCGTAACCAGTTCCCCCACACGCGCGAGCCTTGTGCCAACCTCACCCCAGTTGCTGTGGTTCAGTGCCACTTGCGCGTCCTGCGCCTCTCGCGTCGCCTCCCGCGCCGCGAACTCGACGGCCGCCATCAGCCGCCCCTCGGACTCAGCTCGCAGCTTCTTTGCCTGCTCCAGCCTCCGCGCGCCGATGGCCATCATCGCCCACCCCAACAGTGCCGCGATGATCAGCCCGATGATCGCCACCAACCATCCGGGAAGCCCGCGATTCGTCCGCTGTTCGCTCACGATCTCGCCTCCATCGCAATACTATGCTCTTTCTCAGTCGCACGCCGCCCCCGAATCCACCACGAACCGCTCGCCTGGAGCGAGCACGCGGAACCGCTGCCCGGCATTCCGAATTCCGCCCTTGACCTCATCCGGGTCGCCATTGTACGGGTTGTGGGCCGTTGCCTCGGGAGCCTCGTAGCTTCCATAGTGGTGGGGAATGACATAGGGCGATCCGAGCGCGTCCGCCAGCCGCGCGGCATCCGCCACTCCCAGATGGTACTGGTTCCGAGAGACGTCGAGCAGGAGCACGTCCACTCCCCGCAGCCGAAGATGCGCCTCCATCAGCCGCGTGTCTCCCGGGTGGAATATGGTCCCATCCGGCGTCGCTACCACATACCCGCAGCAGTCCTCCGGCCCCCAGGGAGGGCCGAACTTGGCGGGGTCGCGAATCTGCCAAGGGTGATCGGCCGGGGTTGGCGTCACCAGCGCCTCGCCTACGGTGATCCCCTCGCCCTGTCTGGCTACCCGCACCCGCTCCTTCGGCAGCCCCATCTCCCTGAGCTTCCTGGCCACCGGCGGCGGTCCTACGAGAAGCGCCCCAGTGCGCGCCAGTTCCCGCGCGGTGGCGGGCGCGAAGTGATCATAGTCGCCGTGCGTGTAGAACACGGCATCCATCCGAGGCACCCGAGTGGCCATGATCGGAAGCTCGACGAGGAGGGTGTGCCCCGTCTCGTGCTCTCCCTCGGCATCCGGAGAGAGCATGATTGCGGGGTCGATCATGACCAGCGATCCGCGGGAGTTGATCAGAAATCCTGCGTTGGTGAGCCACCAGAGCGCAGTCTCGCGCGACGCCGCGAAAATCTCCGGCCCCATCTGAACCGTCGGCAGAGCGCGTACCTGGTCCTGCTCGGAGAAGCCTGCTGGCATAGGGCGATATCGCTCCCCAGGGGTTACTGGAAATCCAGTTCGGCGGCCTGGGTTCAGCACCTCGCTCGGATGTCCTCTCATTCTGCCTCCGAGGTCACCTCCACCATCGGAAAGGGGATCAGATAACGTGCTAGAAAGGACGTGAAGCGGTATCCGTGACCGGGATTGGGGATTCAGTGCATCAGTCAGGCTCTTGCCTCCGCCGCGTCTGCCTTCCATCGAGCGCGGCGCCCTTGCTATGCGTTCTTGCTCTGGCACTAAGCGTGCCGTGCGCTCGCGCCGCGGGCGCTGATGTCTCTGTGCCACCAAACCAGGAGATGGGAGAAGAGCAGGTGATCTCAGCTAAGGTGTGCCGTTGGTACGGCGGCAAGAAAGCCGCCCTCAGCCTTCGATTCGACGATTCCAACACGACCCACATTGAGAAGGCCGTGCCGATGCTGAACGAGTTCGGGCTGATCGGCACGTTCCTCGTCAACCCCGGTAACGAGAGCTACAAGAAGTATCAGTCAGTCTGGGAAGGCGCGGTGATCGCGAAGGGTCACGAGCTGGGCGATCATACCCTCAGTCACAACGGCGCCAAGACCGATGAAGAAGCAGAGCTTCAGATCGGCGGCTGCGCCGACTACCTCCGCCGCGTGCAACCCGAGCTGAAGCTGAAGACGCTAGTTCAGGGCGGACGCACCATTTGGATGCAGCGCAAATCGGAGGAGTTCCTCCGCGCCAAGTATGGGCTCGCCTCGAGCTCCCGCCGATCCATGTCGTGCAGCGAGCAATACCCTTCGTTCACCGTCGACGCCTTCCGCAAGCGCCTCAATGAGGGGATAGCCGCAGGCGACGACCTTCAGTTCCACTTCCACCCCATAGCCCCGTCAGGTGGGCTCTACATCACCGAGTCCGTCTTCCGCCAGTGTCTGGAATCCGTCCAAGCGCACCTCGCCGACCTCTGGCAGGCCGGCATGAGCGCCATCAACCAGTATGAGGTCGAGCGCGACAGCTCGGCTCTCTGGGCCTATCCTGTTGGCGACGATGCCCTTGCCCTCCGCTTCGCCTGCGGCGCCGATCCGGACTGGTACACCCAGCCGCTCACTCTCGAAGTCTCGTTGCCGGCCGGTGTCAAGTCGGCAGAGGTCCGCAATCCAGCCGGTGAGATCGTTGCTTCGCGCACCGACGAAGAGGGAGGCAGTCGCCTGCTGCGCTTTGACGCCGCCCCATCGGATGCCGTCTACACAGTCAATGCCGCGGGGCTAGGCGCCGCCTATCTGAAGGAGCACGGCCCCGACCTCGCCGCTCCCGGCCCCCACCCCTACCTCTTCTTCAGCAAGTCCGATGTGGATGGCCTCATGAAGAAGGCCGGCATCGCGCCTTCCAAGGCGATCTGGGATCGGATCAAGGAAAGGGCCGACGAAGTCGTCCAGACGTCTCTCGAGGAGACGAAGGAGCGTCGCTTCGGCCAGACGCGGCGCGTTCGGCTGCTCGCCTTCGCCTACGCCATGACCGGGGACAGCAAGTACATCGCTCCCGCCGTCGCCGGCATCGAAGCCACCGTCGCCAGCGACGAATGGTGGACGACGAAGAACGAGATGCTGGTCACCGCCGAGACCACCTGCACCCTCGCCCTCGCCTATGACTGGATGTACGACGCGCTCACGCCGGAACTCAGACAGAAGGTGCGCGATGCCATTATCCAGCACGGCATCGAGCCGTTGCTCGAGGATACCAAGAAAGGTGAGTGGTACACCATCTGGTACCGCTGCAACTGGGGCGGCGTGATCTTCTCCCAGGCCGGCGTGGCGGCACTGGCGCTTCTCGATGATGACCCTCGCGCCGCTGACTGGGCGCGCTTGTTCATCGAGAAGGCCTGGCACTACCCGCAGGCCCTCGACAGCGCGGGCGGATGGGGAGAGAGCGGCAGCTACGGCACCTACATCTGGTTCCGCGTCACCCTCCTTTCCGACGCGGTCAAGCGCATCACCAAGGGTCGCATGAACCTGTTCGCCTCGCCGAGGTACCCGCTACTCACACAGTGGTTCATGAGCATCATGCAGCCAGACGAGCGCGGGTTCATCCCCTTCTCCAACTGCGGCCAGTGGCTGGATGGCGTAGCCCCGACGCTCTATCGCCTGGCGCGTGAGTATGGCGACGGCCACGCTCAGTGGCTCGCCAGCCGCATCAGCGACCGCGTCAACTCGGCCGACATGTTCAGCTTCCTTTGGAGCGACCCTGAGGTGGAGGCGAAACCGTCGACCGATCTGCCGCTTGCCAAGCTCTTCCCGGGCATTAGCTGGACCATGCTCCGCAACAAGTGGGACGATCCCAACGCCACTCTCTTCGCGCTCAAGGGCGGCCAGAGCGACTGGGATCATGGCCACCACGACGCCAACCACTTCGTGCTCTACGCCAAGGGTCGGCCGCTGATCGTCGACCTTCTCTATCCACACAAGATCTGGGGCTGCCAGACTGAAGTCCACAACACCATCATGGTCAACGGCAAAGATCAGCGCGGGTCGGTGCGGGTCGCTGGCGGGAGAGGGAAGCCGGAAGATCGCACCGTCGTCAGCGACCTCGTCGAGGCGCCCTGGTACGCGCGCGTCCTGGGCGACGCCTCCCTCGCCTACGATCAGGATGACGTCAGAAGCTTCATCCGAGAGGTCATGTACCTCAGGCAGACCGGCGAGCAGGATCCGCCCGACTACTTCGTGCTCTTCGATGACGCAGACGCCACCGCGCCCAGCGCTCTCGACTGGATGCTGCACACCTATGGCGAGATCAAAGTGGATGGCGACCGCGTCACCATCACCCAGGATGAAGTGGCCGCTGACGTTACCATGGTTGCGCCGCAGAAGTTCACCTATGAGACCCTCGAGCGGCCGCTCGAGGACAGCGGGTCCGAAAGCCCATTCGAGGGCGCGACCTCCCTCCGTTTCATCAAGCTCCGACCGGCGGAGCCGGCCCAGCGCAGCTACTTCCTGTCCGTGATCGCGCCCCGCGATACCTCCGTCGCACCCGATGACAACCTCGCTGTTTCAGCCGTTCGCGGCGACAACACACTCGGCGCCAAGGCTGTTCGCGGCGACATCGAGGATGTTGCTCTCTTCGCTCTCGACCAGCCCCAAATCAACGGCGCCGGGATCACCTCCGTCGGCCGCACCTGCTTCGTGCGGCGCGCCAACGGCAAGGTTGCGGGCATGACGCTGCACGACGGCGAGAGTGTCTCCGCCGACGGCGCCATCCTCTTCGAGACCGATAGTGGCAGCGACGCGGTCATCACCTTCGGCGAGAAGAGCATCGACGCTCAACTCAGCATCTACGATTGCCGCTACGTCCGCCTCCATGCCGACCGGAAGCCAACGAAGGTCCTCGTCAACGGCAGAGAGCGGGAGTTTGAGTACGAACCTGACAGCCAGACCGTGCGCGTGACAGGAAATCTGCAGACCGCCGAGGTCAAAGTCCTGTTCGACTGAGGGGTCCGAGGCATCTTGAGCGGCCGAACAACACAGAGTGGGCATGCCCCATGGCATGCCCACTCTCTTTTCGCCGGACATCTGCGGTCCGCCGACTTCCTCAGAACCGTTCCTTCAGGAACGCAAGGTTCCTCGCCGCCGCGGCCGGCGGGTCATCGGTCGACGGCGTCTCCAGCACCAGCCACTTGCCATACCCGATCTGCTTCAGCGCGGCCGACACTGCCGCCATGTCGAGTCGCCCCTCACCCAGATATTGCCCACCAGGGTCCTTCGCGTGCACCTGCGCAATGCGCTTCCCCAGCTTTGGGATCTCCTCCACCGGGTCGTTGCCCAGAGACAGCCCATTGCCGAAGTCGTAGTAGACCTGTACATACGGCGACGCCACTGCGTCGGCGATCTTCATGAGGGCATCGGCCGTCTTCCCGCACCCGCGCCCCACGTTCTCGATCGCCAGTGTAACCTTCGCCTTCTCCGCGGCCGGCGCCACTTGCTTCAGTTCGTCGATCCAATACTGCGGCGCCTCCGCGCCCTCCTCGGGCTTGCCGGGCGTGATGGGAACGAGGATCAGCTTCGCCCCCAACTCCGCGCACCAGTTGATGGCGTCCTTCGTGAATCCCCTCGCCCGCGCCCGCACCGCCGCGTCGGGGTTGGCGAAGCTGTAGGTCCAGAACGTGCCCAGGCACACTGAGGCCAGTTCGAGTTTGGACGCCTTCAGCAGCCGCGCGATTTCCTTCCGGCCCTCTGCGCTCCAAAGCATGTTCTCCGCGTAGTCCGCCCCAATATCCAGCTCCACGCCCTCGAAACCGATCTTCCCACACGCCTCGATCACCTCCGGGTACGTACCCGGAATGCACCCGCTCATCAGCCCGTACTTCATCTCTTCCTCTCCCTGGCCCATAGCTTCACCGCAGAACCGTCTCCGGCTCCCTGGCACACACAGATCCCTACAACCACCCGGTCAACTCCGCCAACAGCCGCCCGTATTCCACAAAATGCGGCCACGAGATGTCCGGTGGCACACCGTGATCGCAGCTCGGGATGAACCCGCCCTCCTTCAGCAGCGGCGGAACCACCCGCATCACCTCCGCCCGCATCGTCTCGCCACCTTTCGCCATCGCCCGCTTGTCGATGCCGCCGTGGAATGCCATCTGCTTTCCGAACTGCTGTCGATACGCGACGATATCGTTCCCCGCCGCCACCTCCATCGGACAACAGCAGTTGATCCCAGCCTCCACCCAGATCGGGACCAGGTCGGCGATGTATCCATCCGAGTCCATGTCCACGATCGGGCATCCGCTCGCCTTGATCTCCGACGCCCACCGCTGATACGAGGGAAGCAGGAACCGCCGCGTCATCTCCGGCGAGATCATGCTGTGCGCCTTGAACGCCATGTCCTCCGAGATCAGCACGTAGTCGAGCTGCACCCGCCCCAGCACCCGCGCCATCGTCTCCGACACGAACTCGGTCCAGAACTCGCACATCTCCTGCACGAACCCCGGATCGGTCGCCATCAGCAGGCACAGCCCTTCGAATCCGCACCACTCGCGCAACTGCCAGAACGATCCGTTGAAGCTGATCGCGGCCACATAATCGCGGTCCGTGAGCGCCTGGCATCGCTTCTCGAAATCAGACGCAAGTCGCCCCGGCGAGCGTGGATCGTACCGTTCCTTCATCCGCGCCCAGTCGCCCCGCGTCTCGACCGGGAACTTGTGCCACTTGCGCGTCACGAAATCCTTTGCCTGCCGCAGATAGGTGTAGTCATACCGATCCGAGATCTCGACGATCGCCCCCATCCAGTCCTGCACCACGTAGTGCCCATCCCGGTGTTCGAGCACCTTCTCCTCGAATTGCGGAATCATCTGGAAGGAGACGCCCACCCCCACCTCCGGCCTGGTCCGTTCGGGTTCGATGCCGAGTTCATCGAGCAGCGCCGCGTAGTAGTGCTTCCCCTCCGGCAGTCCCTGCTGACGCCAGGTCGCCAGCGTCGACTCGCGCGGGCCACCTGGATCGAGCGGGATGCGGTCCGGCTTCCCGAAGGTCAGCGTCTCGATGTATCGCTCGCGTGGCGTCACTGTTTCGGAGATTCCCCGTCCCCACTAGCTCGTGAAGCTGAACTGCCCCACCTTCAGCGCCGGCACGTACGCATATTCCGCCAGCGCGCACTCCTTCCCGATCATCTCAACTTTGCTCAGCGCCCCGAGAACGCTCTGCGTGAAGCGCAGGTTCTTCAGCGGCTTCGTCCGCTTACCTTTCTCGATCAGAAACGTCCCGTCCCTGGTCATCCCCGTGAGTATCGTCTCCCTCTCGTGCACCACGTTCACGTAGTGGAAGCGCGTGACCAGAATCCCGCGCTCGGTCGACGCCACCATCTCGTCCAGCGACGCCTCCCCCGGCGCCAGGAACATATTGAGCGGGAGCGGGCCGGCGGTGTTCGGAGCGAGCAGCGCGTGCCCCGTCGTCTCCCGCTTCTCGCGCGCCGCGGTGTAAGAATCATACACTACCCCGCGCCCGATCCCGTTCTCGACCAGCATCACCTTCCGCTTCGGCTGCCCTTCCCAGTCGAATGGCATCGCCAGGCCGCGACCATCGGTGCCGTCGTCCCAGATGGTGACGTTGTCACCCGCCACCTTCTCGCCCAGCCTGCCAGTCAGGAAGCTGCGCCCTTCCTGAAGCGCCAACGCGCCCATCCCCAGGTAGCCCAGGAAGAACACCAGCTCGCCCACCGCGGCCGGCTCCAGGATTACCGTGTACTCCCCCGGTACGCCCGCCTCCGCGCCGCGCCCGTCGACGCACTTCCGTGTCGCCGTGTGGGCTGCCGCCTGTGCGTCCATCTGAGCCAGATCCACTCCCCGCCACTCCGCGTAGCCGCTCGACCCCTCATCGCTCACCACGAGCACCAGGGACGCCTGCGTCAGCGGCGTATAGGCCAGAACCCCCAGGGAGTTACCGATCGCCAGCTCTGCAGCCTCCGCCGAGATCGACCCCGAGGCCGTGCAGCCGGACTTGCCGGCTATCCCCGCGATGACCCGTGCCGCCGCCGCCCGCTCCTCCGGCGTGGATGCCGCCGTAGCCGCCGCGTAGCAATCCACCGACGGGATCGGCTGCGGGCCAGGGAGCGACGCGAACTCCACATTCTCGGCCGACACCCGCGCCAGGTCGAGCGCGCGGCGCGCGGCCGCCCGCGCCTCATCGGCGGTGAGCTGGTTGGTGCGCGCGCAGCCAATCCGCTTCCCCAACACTGCCCGCACCGACAGCGTCGCATTGACCTCCGACACGTTCTGGTGGATGCGCGACTCCGCGAAGCGCGTCAGCGCCGAGTTGGAGCTGTGCAGCATCACCTCCGCCTGGTCGGCCTCGCATGCGGCCAGCGCCGCTTTCACCAGATCCAAGCATCGCGACTCGCCTAGCATATTGTGGCTCCTTGTTCCCACACGCCTCGGCAGGACGAACGGAGCGCCTGCCGAAGAAAGGCGGGCGACGCGCTCCGAAGGAGGACTGACCCATGCCGAAAGCCGAGCAGATCACCTATTTCGAGGACACCACCAAGGCCGAGGAGAACACCCAGGCCGTGGTCCGCATCGTCGGCGACTTCCTCAAGTCCCATCCCGTCAAGCACGTCGTATTGGCCTCGAACACGGGCTATGTCGCCGCCCAGTTCGCCGCTCTCGCCAGGGCCAACCCCGGCGTGAGTTTCATCGCCGTGAAGATGGCTCCGGCTGTCGACAAGATCTACGACGTCATCTTCGACGACGACTACCGGAAGACCATGGCGGAGGCCGGCATCAAGCTCGTCACCGGAACCCACGCCCTCACCGGCGGCGTGGACCGCGCCTTGCGGGCCACCTTCGATGGCGGGTTCCCGCCCAGCGCCATCATTGCCAACACGCTCTATCTCTTCTCCCAGGGGATGAAGGTCTGCGTTGAGATCATTGCCATGGCCTGCGACTCCGGCCTGCTGCCGGAGGGAGTGGAAGTGATTTCGTGCGCCGGCACCGGACATGGCTCCGACACGGTCATCGCCGCCACCTCGGCGTCCAGCACGAGTCTCTTCGACCTGGACATCCACCGCCTCCTCGCCATGCCCCTGAAGAAGTAGCGGCTCCGCTGCTAGCCGCCGACCCCCACCCGCACGTTCCTGAATCGCGCGGGAGCGACCGCGTGCCCCACCCACATCACCTGCACCGGCTCGCCCTTCCCGCACGAGAGCAGACCCCACGGCCGCCATTCGCTCGGCCCTGCGATGTCGTCGCAGCTCCCCCAGAACTCGGGGGTGATGCCCTGGTAGGTGGTGTTGCGCAGCATCCGCCCGAGCTGTCCGTTCTTGATCTCCCATGCAATCTCAGTCGCGAACTGGAAGTTCAGCCGCACGTCATCGATGCTCCAGCTCTTCGTCGTCGCCGCGTAGATGCCGTCGTCGGTCTCGCGAATCAGCTTCTCGAGCGACGAGTCTCCGGGCGCCAGGTTGATGTTCGTCATACGGATGATCGGGACGCGATTCCATCCGCTCGCCCGCATCGCGCCCCCGCTCTTCAGGCCCAGCCGCGCCGCGCTCTCCCGCGACGACAGGTATCCCGTGAACATACCCTCGCGCACCAGGTCCACGCGCTGGGCCGGCACTCCTTCATCATCGTAGCCGAAACTGCCCAGGCCGCCCGGCAGTGTCGCGTCTGCATATAGGTTGACCAGAGGCGACCCGTAGCGGAAGCTTCCTAGTTTCTCGGTGGTTAGGAACGACGCGCCCGCGTAGCTCCGCTCCGTGCCGAAAACCCGATCCAGCTCGGTCGGATGGCCGCAGGACTCGTGCACCTGCAGCGCGAGCTGGCTGCCCTCCAGAATCAGTGTCGTCACCTTCGACGGGCAGGGGTCGGCGGTCAGCAGCGCCCCCGCCTCCTCCGCTGTGCGTCGTGCGTTCTCCACCAGGCCCAGCGACTCCACGAACTCCCAGCCGCGATTCGCGTTGTCTCCGTCCAGCGAACTCGGGAACGAGCGCCGCTGCACCTCCCCCTCCCCCTCCGCCATCGCCTGGATCATCCCGCCTGACTGGACGCGGGTCTGGGCGATCGACGCGCCTTCACTGCTCGCGAACCACTTCTCCTCTCGCGCGAAGTTCATCTGCCCGGTCGCCACGCGAACGCCGGGCGTTTCCCGCATGATCTTGTCGGCCTCCAGCAGCAGCGCCAGCTTCCGCTCCAATGGCACCGAGAACGGGTCGACGTCGAACTGGGAGTGCCACTCGTCGCGAGCCGGACTCGCCGGCGCAAGCTCCGCCTTCGTGGGGGAGAGCGATGCGCTGGCCTTGGCGATGCGCACTGCCAGGTCGGCTGCCTCCTCCACACCGGCCGGTGTTGCGGAAGCAGTGCCGGCGAAGCCCCACGCGCCATCCGCGATGACCCGCACCCCGACGCCCTGTTCGGTCATGTCGGACAGCGCTTCCGCGGCGCCGTTCTTGGTGTGTATCGCCTGGTGCCGATACGCGATCGCACGCGCATCGGCGTAGCTCGCGCCTGCCTTCATCGCCCGAGCTATCGACCGTTCCGCGATTTCTCTCACTTCCCTGCCTCCAACCCGCTGTCCACACGAGGCCAGCGCCTGCGCCTACTTCGGTATGAAGCTCACCTTCGGCGTCAGCTCTGCCACAAATCCCGCGATCAGCTTCGCCGCGGCTTCGAGATCGTTCAGGTTCAGCACCTCGATCGGGGTGTGCATGTACCGCAGCGGGACGCTCACCAGCCCCGTGGCCACGCCCCCGCGGGCGAGCTGGATCGCCCACGCATCGGTGCCGCTGCCACCCGGCACGCCCACCATCTGGTAGCTCATGCGCGCCTTCTTCGCCGCCGCCACCAGTCGGGTGGCCACCTCAGGATTCATGTTAGCGCCGCGATGCAGCACCGGGCCCTTACCCAGCTTGATCTCGCCGTAGCGCTTCTTGTCAGCGTCCGGGTAGTCCGTGCCGTGTGTCACATCCACCGCCACCGCGCAGTCCGGCGCTACTGAGAACGCGCTCGTGGCCGCTCCTCGCAGCCCGATCTCCTCCTGCACCGTCGAGACCGCGAAGAGCGCCGCCCTGGGCTTCACCTTCGCCTCCAGCACCAGGCGCAACGCCTCCGCCACTACGAAGCTCCCCATCTTGTCGTCGAATCCTCGTGCCACCGCCAGGCCGCCACTCAGGTGCTCGAAGGTGGCCGCGAACGTGGCGCAGTCTCCCACCGCCACCCGCTTCTCCGCATCTTTCCGATCCGACGCGCCAATGTCTATCCACTGCTGATGCAGCGGCAGCACCTTCTTCCGTTCCTCGGCCTCCATCAGGTGGATCGCCTTCTTCCCGACCACACCCAGCACCGGCCCCTTCGCTCCGTGGACGTAGACCTTCTGTCCCGGCACCAAGTGTGAGTCTACGCCCCCGATCGAGGAGAAGTTGATGAAGCCGTCGTCGGTGATGTGAGTGACCATGAATCCGATCTCGTCGCAGTGCCCAGCCAGCATCACCCGGGGATGCCCATTCGGGTTCAGCGACGCGATCACGTTTCCCATGACATCGGTCTTCACCTCATCCGCGAACTCCGAGAGGTACTCGCGGACCACCTTCTGTGCCGGCTGCTCATACCCCGATGGGCTGGGAGCATTCACCAATTCCTGAAGGAAAGCCAAGGATTCCTTACGCATGATCGCCCTTTCTGGCTGAGTCAGCTCGGGCACGAGACGCGCTCCTGCCCTGCGAAACTGCCATGTGTTGTTCAGTCGAGCGTGGCGACATACAACCTGTAACCACCGCCCTTTGCCACCTCCCGCACCTCTGCAAAGACCTCCGCCATCTTCGCCGCCAGCCGAACCACTCCTTGCTGGGTGCGGCCCACCAGGTAGAAGCACCCGCCGCTCGCCAAGTGCGCCCTCGCCTCTTCGATCAGACGATGGACAACCGCGTTCCCGGCGCGGATCGGCGGGTTCAGCGCGATCACATCGAAGGTCCGGCCTGCGACAGGCGCGAAGCCGTCGCCATGCAGAGCCTCCGCATTCTCGATGCCGTTCCCGCGCGCGTTCTCGTCGGCAAGCTCCGCCGCCCGCTCATTTATGTCAACCATCGTCACCCGGCCCTCAGGCGCCAACAGGCCCGCCAGC
>Ga0315284_10004771_pt1 | contig 19260 bp, 12 predicted proteins | sample YL17G09_16_MG_FD_203696 | JGI IMG/M metagenome (GOLD analysis project Ga0315284, IMG submission 203696) | Sediment microbial communities from Yellowstone Lake, YNP, Wyoming, USA - YL17G09_16 | ecosystem: Environmental > Aquatic > Freshwater > Lake > Sediment | place: USA: Wyoming | collected... | reverse complement strand
CGCCCTGGGCGAGCAGCTTCGCAGCGAAGGCAAGATTTCCCCGTTCGACGCCTTGACGACGCCCTACAAGAAACCGGTGGAATTCACGACGCTATCGCCGCGCCTCGGCATGGTCTATGACATCTTCGGCAACGGGAAGACCGCCTTCAAGCTTTCCTTCGCCCGCTACTACGAGCCCATCTGGACTGCCAAATACAACGGCGGACAGATCTTCGGCGCCAGCTCGATCAATTACTACTGGAACGACCTCAATAAGAACAAGCTCTTGGACCTTCCGCCGACCGACAGCTACGTCGTCCAATCCTATCCCGAGCAGGACCCGAATTATTCTTATTACGGCAAGCTCAAATCACCGTATATGGACGAAATCACGTCGGGAGTCGAGCAGGAAATCGTCAAGGACTTCAAGCTCGGCTTTGAATTCATCTGGAAACAGAACAAAAACATCGTTGACGACTTCGACATCGTCAACGGTTACGATCCCAACGCCTCCGACGAGATCGGCCCCATCTGGCTGCCCTTCACCTTCGTCGATCCGGGCTGGGATGGAAAGTTCAGCACGGCCGACGACCAGACCATGACGATCTACGGCTTGAGAGCGGACCGCCCGGCGCCGATATGGAAAGGAGGCAACCCTCCCGAAGCCAAAAGAAAGTATTGGGCCGCGATTTTGACTTTTGACAAGCGAATGTCCGATAAATGGCAGCTCAAGGGCTCAATCCTCTATAGCTCCTTCAAGGGAAACGCCGGCGCCGAATACAGTCCGACCGAGGGCGAATCGACCATGTTCGACAATCCCAACACTCTCATCAACTCCTACGGCCCCCTGTCCTTCGACAGGCCGCTCCAGATCAAGATCATGGGCACGTACATCCTCCCCTACGATTTTATCGTCAGCGCTTACTTCCAGTTCCGGTCCGGAAGCCCATGGGCGAGGACCTTAGACCGGGTGTACTTCCCCAGCAATTACATGGGCTTCGGCACCTATGATTCCTATTACGCCGTCAACGCAGAAGTTCCCGGGACAGAGAGAAACCCCTCTTATACCAACCTCGATCTTCGTCTTGAAAAAGCCTTCAAGCTCGGTCGCGTCGGAAAATTGATTTTCTATATGGACATCTTCAACCTGGGCGGCCGGGGCGGAGTCAATGTCAACCAAAACCCGGCGGCAACTCTCCGTTACGACAGGACCCCCGCGACATACGCGCTCTCCACGACCTACGGCCTCGTCACCAGCATCTACGGAGTGCGCTCCATTCGCTTCGGGGCGCGCTTCAGTTTCTAGGCCGGCAAAAAGAGGGGCGGTCCGGAAACCGCCCCTCTTCTCTCCTCCCGAAAATGTCCTACTTGAATTCCAGGGCTTTCGTCAGGACTTCGTTGCCCGTCTTGTTGGTCAATGTGACATACAACAGGCTTTTTCCCTGGCGAATCTGCGCGACTTTCTGGCTGCCGACAATCAAAAGGGGGATCTCAAGGGCAAAGCTTTTTCCCCCCTTCTCGGCCAGTTCGGACTCATCGAGAACCACTTGATGAGCGCTTTTGTGATCCCAGACGAGCTCTTTTTTTGAATCCCGGAGCTCCAGCAAGACCTCCAGCGCCGTGGTCATTTTTTTCCCCTCGGATTTGAACCAGATCCGGCCATAAGGAACATCCAGGTTGACCACACCCTCGATCTTCTGCTCGTCCTGGGCCGTGAGCCTCAAGCTCGCATTGAAGTCGAACAGGCGCTTCTCCTCCTTGAACGTCTTCTGGGCCTCGCCCTGGGCCAGGTTGAGTTCGTGCATATACATGAGGTTGATATCCCGCAGGCCCGAGAGGTCATAGCTCACCAGTTTGTACGATCCGGTGCAGGTGGGATCGGAAAATATCACGGGGAAATTCCCGTAGTACCAGATCTCGCCGCAGCGCGTGGAAGGGTCGCCGCCCATCGGCTGGGTGACCTTGTCCGTGGGCGGGCCGAACAGGATATAGATCCGGCCTCTGTCCGTCAGCCAGCCGGGAATCCCTTCGCTGGCGAACTGCTTGGTGGCCAGTTCGATGCGGTTGAAATACTCGATTTTGAACTCGTTTTCCTCCGTGTCGGGGTCCGGGTCGCGCCGCTTCCAGAAGTCTTCGATGAACTTCGGCTTGTCGGTATCGGGAAGTTCCAGGAAGATCTTTCTCTCCTCACGGGTGACAATAAACCGGACCTTGGATAAAAAATCGGCATTCTCCGGGGAGAGCTTTTGCTCCAGGTTGTAAAGCTTGCAGGAGGCGGACAGGGCGATCGCGGTCAGAAGGCTCAGAAACATTATTTTAGAAACGGTTTTGCTCATTTTTTCTCCCTCAAGGCCTGGACGTTCTTTCGGATTTGAGGCTGGTCGAGACTGATCTCGAGGGACTTTTCCCAGGCCGCCAGCGCTTCCTTGGTCTTGCCGAGCTCGAGATAACATTCGCCGATAGAATTGAGCAGGTTGACGTTGAGGCCGAAATGAGAGACCGCCTGGTCGAAAATCTCGATGGCCTTGGCGAATTCACGCAGTTTTTGATGGGCCTGGCCGGCCAGGACATAGATCTCGTATTTTGGAGACTGAGTCTGGGTCAAGAAGGACTGAAGCACGGGCGGTATTTTAGGGTATTCGGCCAGGGCGGAATAGGCCTGGGCCAAGCCGAGGGCGATGTCCGGAGAATTTCCACTTTTCTGGAAGGCCTTTTCCAGGGAGGCCTTGGCCTCTTCGGCCCGGCTGGAATTCAGGAGCTGGATGCCGACGAGATAATCGTAAATCGAATCCCCCGACTCCGGCATGAGCTTGGAATAATACCAGGGGCGGGGGATGGCGGCCTGGTGGGACACGTCGAATTCCTCCGAGCCGGCGATGAGCTCCCGTCCATCCGCAACGACGGAGACCTTCAGGTTATAGTGGGCCGGGACAAAATCGGCCAGCGGAAATTCTTGAAGAACATCGGGAAAATCGCCGACCTCGGGGATGGGGCGGCTTTTTTCAAAGGCCGTTTGGCCGTTTTTCAAAAAAGTGAACCGGATGAGCCCCGACCTCTTTTGCTCCGGATTAAGGCCGAACACCTGGAAGGCCACGGCCAGCGTATCGCCCTTGGCAAAGACGCGGCCCGGCTGGCAGTAGATCTGATAGGGGCCGATTTGGAAGGGTTTGATTCTCTTTTTAGCCGTGTCGGCGCGCCCGCTCTTGTATCCGAGAATCGGCAGCGTCATCTGCAAGGCCGGGGATTCGCCGGGGATGACCAGGGTTTGCTCGAGCGAAGTGAATTCTTTGGAGATCTCATTCTTGACCAGGATCGAGAGTCTATAGGTCCCCGGGATGAGCGGAAACAGGTCATTCAGGTTGAACGGCTGGAAGTTTGCCTGTTTCATCTGGGCTTCGTCCATATTCAGCGTATAGGTCTTGTCAAACTGATAGACCAGCTTCCCGTCCAGCGAATGGACCGTGCCGTTGAGCTTGAGGGTCGTGTAGTACTTGTTTTCATAGGCATTGACCGAAAGCCGCTTCGGCTCTATGGCATAATGAACGAAATAGAGTCCGGAAGGCTCCCGCACCACCTTGATCAGAGAATCACTGTCCAGGTAGTTGGTGCTGTATTCGACCTCGACGGTATCCTTGTATTGGAGAAACTTCTGGGCATACCGTTCCTCGATCTGGCTTTTGGGCGAGTTCTCGACCTTCTGGAGGAGCATGTCCGAAGCCAGGGTCGGTCGGCCCATGGTGGACACGGATTCGCCCGGGATGAGAGAAAGGGAGACGTCCGCCACGGTCGGTTCGATCTCTCGCAAGTCCTGATAGGCCTTCAGATAGTTCCCGGGATCGCCGAAAAAGCCCGTCAAGAGGGCCTGCGGGCCGTCCTTGGACGGGCTGTATAATTCATAGTCGCCAAGGCCTCCGTGCTGGAAGAACATAATGTTGAATCCCGGCGGAAGGCCGAGGTCGGCCTTATTCTGGTAAAACCAGATCTCAGTGGGATAGATCCCCGATTTACCCTCAAACCTTTGAACATCGTTAGGCTCTCCCAGGATGATATAGATCCGGCCGCGGTCCGTCCTCCATCCCGCCATGGGCGAAGACCGGCCGTAGAAATGGTTGGCATAGTTGATCCGGCGGTAATGCTCGGTCCTGAACTCGTTATCCGGGGTATTCGGAGTCGGATCCCTGTGCTTCCAGAAGGCGTCGATAAAGAGATCGCGCTCCCTGTCCGTCTGGAGCTTTAAAAAAACATCCCGCTCCACGGGGGTGATAATATAGACGACCTCCTCGTCCAGCCATTTCTTATACTGGGAGGGAAGCTGAATTTTCTGGGCATACATAACCTGAAAAACCAGGGATAGGGCCAGGATCAGACAAAGGATCGAAAGCAAGCGTGGTTTCACGGCAAAACTCCTTCACCTTAAAAAATAATCCTATCCCCGAATAAATGCAAGCCGGAGGAACGGAAGGGGGAGGCCCAAGCCTCCCCTTTTGGTCAGTTGCAGAGGTTCAGAACGAGAACCGCGCCGAAAGCCTGAAGTTGCGGACTCCCGAAATGTTGGTCACCTTTCCGAAGCTGGAGCTGGCTGTATAGGTTCCGATATTGGAGTTGGCATCCGATGGACGCCACGTCCCGCCCGGGTTCATGCCGATCGTAACATACTGGTTGCCCAACAGGTTGAAGACATCGACAAACACGCCCAGCTTTCCGAACCGACCCATGCCGAACTCTTTTTCCAGCCGAAAATCCAGGTTGTCGGAAACGGGATTCCGCCGAGTCCCGGACGATTCCAGGTTGACGGTGTAGGATAATCCCAAGGCGCTGTTGGCGGCCATCCACCCCGCCGGGGGATAGACGGTGACGTTTCGCTGCCACGGGGAGCCGGAGAAGTGCGTGTAATAAAACGAGGCCAGGAAGCGCAAGGGCAGGCTGAACGTGCCGAAGAGCTTGATCACGAGAGGACGGTCCGACCCGATATAGCCATAGCGGTTGACGAACCAGTTGGCCTGCTGGTAGGCGCCGGAATATCCCCAGACCGAGCCGTAGTCATCGGTATTGTTGCCCTTGGTCTGGGAAAAGACGACAGATCCGCCGAGCTGCCAGCCGCGGGACATCCGCTTGTTGAAGGTCAACTCGAGCGCCTGGTATTTGCGCTCGGCTTCCGGAACATTGGCAAACGCGGTCATCTGGGCAGGGGCGTTGGCGGACATGAAATACATCGTCACGGCCTGCTCGGGGAAGCTGCCGGCCGCCGGAACGATCGTGGTAAAGGGGATCCACCAATCCGTCGCCTTTTCATAGGTGTTCCAATATCGCTTCGTGTTCGGATCGTAGAGGATCGCGCTGACGGTGTCCTTTTTCTCCCGATAGATGAATTGGAGGCCGACGTTGAAATCGCGGAAGAGCTCGTGGTTGATCGAAGCGGTGTACTCATTATACATCGGGGCCTTGATGTCCGGATCGATGCGCTGCTTGTAATAGCTGGGCAGCATCTGCTGGACAGAGGCTCCAAAAGCGACGTATTTGTCGCCGGGCGGGGCATCGGGAACGCCGTTGTTGTTCAGGTCCGTCCAATAAAAGCCGTAGCTCACCGGGCGCAGGGGATGGACGGTCTGGAAGTACATGACCGGCATGGCTTCCGCGTACTGCGAGAAGGATGCCTTGACGGCCGTCCTCCCGTCGCCGAAGAGGTCGTAGGCGAGCCCTAAGCGAGGGGAGAAGGGACTCCAGCCCATGACGTTATCCCATCGGTCGATCTTCATCTCGCCGAAAGGATTGAACCCAAACTGGGGAACGAATAGGGCTTCCCCGATGGCCGGAGCGATGCCCGAGGAAGCGACCTTCGTTGACTCCGGCAAATAACCGTTATAGGAGTCGAAACGGACACCTAAGTTCAAGGTCAGCCTGTTCTTGATCGTCCAGGTATCCTGGATGTAGGCGCCGAAGCGGACCTCGGAGCCGTTGACGACGTTCGGGCTGTTTTTCGGGCCGCAGACATAGATGTAGAGCAGGCCGTCGCCGTAGGTCGGATGAGGACCGCTCAAGCCGTAAAGGCCGCGATAGTAGTAAGGGCTGCCGTTATAGTAATTCCACGAAATCGGGTTGTCCCTGTACCAGGTCCATTCGTCGACCCCGGTCTGGACTTCGACGCCCGCCCTGAATTCGTGGTCGCCGCCCAGGAAACCGTCCTGGAAATGGGTCAGGCGGACCGAAGCCTGCTTGGTGTTTCGCCAAACGGGCTCGCCGAACCGGCCGGTGGACCCCCAGCTATAGAATGTGTAAGCATCATAAAATGCGTAGTTTTGCTCAGTCCCCGGCTCGTAGTAGATATTCCATTGAATATCCGCCAGGCCGGCCCGGAAATCGATGAAGGTGTTCGGGGACAGAATCCAGGAGGCGTTGGCCGTGAAAGCCCAGTTGTAATCCGTCCGTTCCTGGCAGGCTTCCGCCGCGGTATAAGTACCGGCCCCGCTATACGGCGTGTAGGGATTGGAATAGTTGGCCATCACGAACACCCGCAGGTTCTTCCCTAACTGGGTCGTCAGCTTGAGGAAACCGCTATAGCTCCGGTTATAGGGCTGATATTGTTCATAGGTCTTGCCCAGGATCGTCGTCGGAAGGAACGTCGACATGAATTTGTTCCGGATCATGGCGATGTCGCCGAAGAACCACAATTTGTCCTTGATGATGGGGCCGCCCAGGAGCGCCGAGGTGCTGATTTGGTAGATGTTGAAAGTCGGTTTGCCGACGTTGAGGGCCTTGATCTGCTCATCCGAAAAGAGGATCTCGTTGAGGTCCTTGTTGGTGTAGTAGATCTGGACCAAGCCGCTGAATCTGTTGCCGCCGGATTTCGTGACGACGTTGACGAACGAGCCGCCCGTATTACCGACCTGGGCCGGTAATCCGCCGGTGATGACTTCGACCTCTTCCATGGCTTCGTAATCGACCGTCACGAAACGGCCGTTCATCGACGGGTCGTTGACGTTGACGCCGTCGACTTCATAGGCGTGCGAGATTTCAGTGCCGCCGTGCATGACCCCGGCCACCGTTCCCGCCGTCAATCCCATGAGCCTGTCGAGGCTTCGCTGCATGGGTAGGTTCATCATGATATCGCGGGTGATCTGGGTGGAGATCTTGGTCGATTGGATATCGACGACGGGCGAGGCGGCCTGGACCGTGATCTCTTCCTGGATCGCAGACACCTTCATCTGGATATTGAGGGTCACGACCATGCCGACATTGACGATGATGTTCTCGCGCTTGAAGGGCTGGAAGCCCTTGAGCTCGAAGGTGACCGTGTAGGTGCCGGGCGGCAGGGCCGGTGCGCGGAACAGGCCGTTATCCTTGGAAACGTCTGTCACCGTCTTGAGCAGACTCGGCCCTTTGACCGAGACGTTGACGCCGGGAAGCGGCGCCCCTTCTTCATCCGTCACCGTTCCCCGGATCGTCCCAGTCTGAAGCTGCTGGGAGATGAGAAGGGACGGCACGAGAAAAAAGACGAGGACCAAGCTGAGAATCATTCGTTTTTTCATGTTTTCTTCCCCTTGCATTGAGTTTTTCTGCGAAATTTGATTCATCATTTTTCTTTTTTGGCCGACGATTTCTCGAAAAAAAACGTCGACCGGATTCATTTTTCGCCTGATCGATATGACAAAAATATGGGATATCTTTCCCCTTTTGTCAAGCTTGGCTCCTGGAGAACAAGCGCCTTATTCGATTAGAGACGACGCTTTTACATAATACAGATCGATGAATTTTTTCTGGACGCGGAACGACCAGTGGACGTCCCGGATAAAATCGACAGCCTTTTCCGCGTTCCTCTGCTGGATCAAACGGACAAGCTCGGCGTGCTCGCCGATGGAGGCCTGTTCCCACTCCTTGACAAAGCCTTTCTGGCGTGGAAAATCGTAGAGGCGCTTTTTCAGGGTGTTCACGATTTTTTTCAGGTTCTCGTTGCCGCTGCGATCCAGGAAGACATTATGGAAATTCAGGTTTTTCTCGTAGTAAAGGTCGAAATTGTCCCGGTCGATGGCGTCCTTCATCGCGGCATTTAGCTCTTCCATGTATTGAACATCGGGCTCTTTTAAGTTGTCGAGGGCCAAGAGAAGCGCCTCGCTCTCGAGGGCGCCGATAATTTCATAATAATTTTTAATATCCTGAAGGGACAGGGTGTTGACGATGACTTTCCGGCGGGGCAGGATGGAGACAAAGCCTTCCATTTCCAGTAAAAGAAGCGCATCCCTGAGAGGCGTCTTGCTGACCCCCAGTTTTTTTGAGGTCTCCTCCATGTCGATCACGGAACCGGGAAGGATCTCCCCGACCCGCATTTGCTCTCTGAGATATTCATAGACCTGCTCTTTCAGAGACTTGATGTTCAGCACCGGCTTGTTATCCACGGCTTGATGACCTCCTTGTTGCGCTTGAAGAAATAAGAATATTGAATATGAAAGGTCAAGTCAAGAGAGGGAGCAACGGCTCCTTCCGGGAGCTTTGACCCCCTTCCTTCGTATGTGTTATAAGAATAGGTCAAATGGGTTAAAGGAGTGCCCCCGTGATCGAATTTCGGCGCGTTTCCAAGAGTTACAATAAGGGCAAGGTCAAGGCCGTCGACGAGCTCGACCTGGTCATCAAGCCCGGCGAGATCTTCGGCTTTCTGGGCCCCAACGGCGCGGGGAAAACCACGACCATCAAAATGATCGTCGGGCTTCTCAAGCCGGACGCGGGCACGATCATCATCAACGGCCTGGACAGCCAGAAAGACGCTCTCAAGTGCAAGGCCATGACGACATACGTGCCGGACTATCCCGCCATCTACGAACGGTTGACGGGACTGGAGTATTTGAATTTCATCGGCGATGTCTACGGGGTATCCAAAAAGGACAGGATCGCCAGAATCGAAAAGTGGCTGGAGATCTTCGAGCTCAGCCAGGCCGTCTCCAGCCCCATCCAGAGCTATTCCCACGGCATGAGGCAGAAGGTCGTCTTGATGGCGGCTCTGCTTCCGGCGCCCCGGGTAATGGTGCTGGATGAGCCATTGGTGGGGCTGGACCCGCGGGCCTCCCATCACCTCAAAGAGATCATGCGCGAGCACTGCGACCAGGGCAAGACGCTCTTCTTTTCCACCCATATCATGGAGGTGGCCGAAAAGCTGTGCGACCGGATGGGCATCATCAATAAGGGGAAGCTCATCGCCTGCGGAAGTATGGACGATCTCAAGAAGCTGAACCACGAGCAGCATGAGTCGCTGGAGAATATCTTCCTGGAGCTGACCGAAAAATGAATAAGCTGCGGTCGGTCGTCCGCGTCGGACTGAAGGTCAATTTCGGACTGTCCGTTTTGCGCCACCGCTTGTTCAAAGAAAAGAAGGACCTCTGGCTTGTCCCTCTGATCGCCGTGGCTTTTCTCGGCCTGGGGCCGACCCTCTACGGCTATCTGGCCTTGATCAAGATCGCTTACAGGCTGCTCCTGCCCTTGGGACAGCAGCATCTCATTCTGACCTACGGGTTGCTGGCGGGCCAGGTTTTTGTCTTGATTTTCGGGCTTTATTATGTCGTGTCGGCTTTCTATTTTTCCAAAGATATGGACATCCTCATCCCCCTCCCCCTCAAGCCCTTCCAGGTCATGTTTTCCAAATTTACCGTGATCCTGGTCAATGAATACCTGACCATCGCCTTCTTCGTCCTGCCGGTCCTGGTCTATTACGGGATCCTCTCAAAAGCCGGCCTCCCCTATTGGCTCTATGGGCTGGTCATCTATCTCCTGCTCCCCGTCATTCCGCTGGCCGTCGTTTCGCTGCTGGTCATCGGCATGATGCGGGCCGTCAACCTCAGCCGGAAAAAGGACGCGCTGATCATCGTCGGCAGCCTTGTCTTGATCGTGGCCGGATTCGGGCTGCAGTTTGTTCTGAACAGGGCGGCGGGCGCCTCGCCGGACCCGCGGGCGATGATCCGGTTTTTAACCGCTCCGGACGGGCTGATCCGGCGTGTCGGCGCTGTTTTCCCGCCGAGCATTTGGGCCACCAAAGCGCTCGCCGGAGGATTAACGGCCAGGGGAATTTCAAACCTGCTCCTCTTTGTCGGCGTTTCTCTCACGATCTTTTACGGCATTCTGATCATGGCGGAGAAGTTGTTCTACCGCGGGCTGATCGGGCTCGGAGAGATATCGGGCCGGAAGAAGGCGCTGTCCAGGGAGACCATGTCGCGCAGGATCTCGTCCGGCCGGCATCCCATCAAGGCGATTTTCGCCCGGGAGTGGCGGATCATGAACCGGACCCCGATCTTTTTGCTCAACGGTGTGCTCGTCGTCGTCATCGTCCCTCTCATTCTGGTCATCATGGCCCAAACGGGAAGCGGAAAAGGGGACAACACCGTTCTTTTAAGGCTCATGACCTCGGCCAAGCCGATCTATGTCATCCTGGCCACGGCCTGCTTCATGACCTTTTGCTCTTGTCTTAACGGCACATCCTCCTCGACCTTCTCGCGGGAGGGAAGCCAGTTTTGGATATCCAAGATCATCCCTGCCACACCCAAAGAACAGGTGATCGCCAAATTCATCCATTCCTATTTCATCGCCCTGCTCGGGATCGTCGTGGCGTCCGTGGTCGCCGTTTTCGTCGCTCACTTGAAGGTCGTCATGTTTGCCGGCGCTTTCTCGATCTCGATCGCGGCGGCCGTCGCCCTGACCGCTGTGGGTATGATCATCGACCTGGCCCGGCCGCTTCTCGATTGGACCAACCCCCAAAAAGCCATCAAGCAGAACCTGAATGTCCTGCTGGCGATGCTGGCCGATATCGGAATCCTTTCGGCGCTCGGCTACTTCAGCGTCTTTCTCCTGAAGCGGGGAATCGGAGGAGGGATGCTGTTTGCGATCCTCTTCGGGGCGCTGGTTCTACTTTCGTATGCCGGCTGCCGGTTCCTCCTCGAATTTGCCAAGAAACGATACACCCAAATCGAAGTCTAACCATCGGGGTCAAACCTCAACATTCAACAAAAATATTTCGTTTTCAATTTCTTTGGTCAATTTGCCCAAATGAATATCTTTTGAAATGGCCTCCCTCATCCGATGGCAAATTTGAAATATGGCGGGCCCATTCATCTCAAAATGCGCGCCAATTTCATCAAGCTTTTTATCGGTATGTTTATGACAGAGAAAGATGATGAGTTTTTTCGAATATTTTTTGTTCCTGCCCAGGACCTTTTCGACTTCAGTTCGAATCTGCTCCATCGTTGGCCTCGTCCGTAGTCCTTTTAGGGCAGGCAGTTCTCGGTCAGATTTTATTTCTGAGCGAAGGTTTTTTTTCACTCGTTCAACAAAATTATTGCTGCCCAGGACCACCGAATTTTTTATGTTCGCCAACGGGCTTTTAGGTTTCTTATCGATCACAGACAAAACAAAATCAATATATCTATTCTGAGCATCGCTGGCTTTCTTCCCGAAATAGCGCAATACGAAACCGGTTTCAATCCATAACGGGGCTTTTCTCAGGCCTATATAATCGCGATAGCTGGACCACGGATATCGCTCTGGTGCTTTAACGATGCCCGACCGAACCGGATTCAAATGAATATATCGGGAAAGTTCTTGAGCATAGGTATCCGCATCGATAAGAATAGCTTTGAATCTTCCTTGGAAAAGATGTCCGGTTTTTTCATGGGCCTGATTGAAATAAACTGTATAGGAAGTATTAATAAAATGCATGGTCTTCGAAAGATTCGCTAGGGGCGTTTCCAGCATGAGGTGAAAATGATTTTCCATGAGGCAATAGACATGGATGACGGCGTGAAATTTTTCATAGGCCGCTCTTAGCGCCTCCAAAAATCTCTCGCGGTCTCTGTCGCAAAGAAAAATTGCACGCTTGTCATTTCCTCTTGATGTGATATGGTAAAAAGCTCCTGAAAATTCTATTCTGAGTTGTCTGGCCATGTCCTTTCTCAGGGATATTATCTATGTGGATAGACGTCAACAATGTTTGGTATTCTCAAATAATTAAGCAAACGAAATGTTGAATGTTGAGGTTTGACCCCGATTATTTCAAACCGGGAAAACCCTGTTTGCGGAGGACTTCATAGATTACGACGCTGGCGGCGCTGGCGAGGTTGAGAGATCGGACGCCAGCCTTCATGGGAAGGCGAAAACAGTGATCCAGGTTGGCGGCCAGAAGGTCATCTGACAGGCCTGTGGATTCCTTGTCGAAGACAAGAAAAAGCTCTTTATTCTTGGGCAGCCGACCCGTATCATGGGTTTTTTTAGCCTTTCTGCTGATAAAAGCAAAACGGCATTTCTTGTAGGCTTCAAAGAAGTCCGCGAGACAATCGTGATAAACGACCTCGACATCATGCCAATAATCGAGGCCCGCGCGTTTGAGATGTCGGTCACGGATAAAAAAGCCCAGAGGCTTGATGAGATGAAGTCGGGCCGCGACGGCTGCACAGGTGCGTGCGATATTGCCTGTATTTTGAGGGATTTCCGGCTCAACCATCACAACATTTAAATTGGCCACGGATCTATTCTTGTTTTTTAGCATAGACATAATTGTGGTCCCCTATTTTTCGGGTTGGCCATCATTCTTTCTATAGCTCAGAATATCCCCTGGCTGACAATCGAGGACCTCGCAGATTTTTTCCAGTGTCGAAAACCGGATAGCCCGGGCATGCCCCTGCTTGAGGATCGAGAGGTTGGCCATCGTAATGCCGACGCGTTGTGAGAGTTCGGTCAGCGACATTTTCCGCTTCACGAGCATCAGGTCGAGATTGATTTCTATCGACATGGTCAATCCTCAGATGGTCAGGTTTTGGTCTTGCTGAAGTTTAATGCCCATCTCAAAGACCTTAGCGATCACGAGAATCCCAGCAGCGATCAAGGCCAACCATAAAAGCTGCGTAATTTCGCTGCGCAATGCCAGCCAAGAAAAATGCGTTCGAATGCGGAAAATATTATTCAGACAATAATAAGCCGCAAGAACTATGGCCATGGCGATAACGCCATAAGCGACTTCTCGGATCAACACTGGATTAAGGGGATCGAACGGGTTGCCTTTTCTTATTTTCCGCATAAGCCGCTCCAGATGATAAAGAATCCAAAAATAGATCAAGAGCCCCAATAAATTGGTCATGAAAGATGAGAGCACCCATTCGAGGTTCACTGGAGGCTTCTCGTGCAATAGTCCAAATCGACGAGGAGTTCGTATTATGAAATCGACAGCTCCATAAATACAAACAAACCACAACAGCTTCAAGATGACGTTAAAAGCTCGGACCGAAGAAAGATTTCTCAATGACATTAATATTGACATCATTCCTCCCTTCAATATATCCATGCCGCTTCGTAGCGTTTATTGAATTGATACTCATTTCTCCATCCCTTCTCTAGGGAGTTTTTAATATAATTCAAAAAATATCGATTATCAATATATTATTATTAATTATCAATATATTATTATTATTAATTGATAAACTATCAAATAAATTAAGTAAAATCGTCCTTTTTTGTTATTTTATGAAGAAAATTTTATGTCTTGGAGGGAACTGCCGCGTTTGAATACGCTAAAATTTATGTTGAATGTTGAGGTTTGACCCCGTCACCAGAAGATGATGTAGAGGACGAGGGTGATGGCAATCACCAAAACGCACAGCCCCTTCAGGACCGGCGTCGACCGCATGTCGAAACCCTTGTTCACCGGCAGGACTTTTGGCACCTTGAGCGGCTTGATTAGCGTAATAAGGCCCATGACGACGATCATGACGACAAAGGTGATGGCGATCCGGTTGAGGAAGGCGATCTTGCCGAACGTCAACATCAGGAAGCCATAGACCGGCACAGTCATGATGAGCGAAGTGATCCCCGCCGCCGCCGGTGTCCGCTTGATGAACAGGCCGAAGACAAACGCCGCCAGGATCCCCGGCGAAATGAATCCCTGGAACTCCTGGATGTAGTTGAAGATCCCTTTGAACTTTGGATTGCCCAACTGGGGTGCAATCAGACAGACGACGAGGACAAAGGCAAGCGTCGCCCACCGTCCGATCTTGACCAGCGACTCGCCGGAGGCATTCTTTTTAAAATGCCTTTTATAGATGTCCATGGTCAGGATCGTCGCCACCGAGTTGAGGAGTGAGCTGAGCGTGCTGATGACGGCTCCGGCGATCGCGGCCAGGATAAATCCCCGCAGCCCCGGCCCCACCAAGTTCCTGATCAGAAGAGGATAGGCCTGGTCGGTGGTCGCGCCGGGCGCCGTGAGCTGGCTCTTGAATAACTGGTAGGACATGATGCCGGGGATGATGATGATGAAGGGAATCGTCAGCTTCAGGAAGGCCGCGAAAATGATGCCCAGCTGACCCTGCCTCAGGCTCTTGGCGGCCAGCGTCCGCTGGGTGATAAACTGGTTGAGCCCCCAGTAGTAAAAATTCGGGATCCAGAGGCCGACGACAAGCGTGGTCCAGGGGATAACGGGATGGTCGGCCGGCATAATCATGTGGAGCTTGTCCGCGTTGGCCGAGAAGAAAGCGCTCACACCGCCCACGGCCTTAAAGCCCAGGACCATCGTGACGAAACCGCCTAAGATCAAGGCCGAGCCCTGGAACAGATCGGCCCAGGCCACGGCTTTCAGGCCTCCCCATGTCGTATAGATGGCCGCGATAATGCCGATCATCCATACGGCTTTGGTCAGGTCCATGTCAAAAATCGTGTGAAGCGCCAGGGCCCCCGTGTAGACGACGGCCGAAATGCTCACGGCGATGTAAATGACGACAAGGTAGAAGGCCATGATGCCCCGCGCGGCCGGATGGTAGCGGTACTCCAGATACTCAGGGATGGTGTAGATCCCGCTCCGCAGGAATTTAGGCAGGAAGAACAAGGCCACGACGACGAGCGTGATGGCGGCCATCCACTCATAGCTGGCAATGGCCAGGCCGGCGATGCCGGCCCCCTGCCCGGACATACCGACAAAATGCTCGGTCGAGATGTTCGCGGCGATCAGCGAAAAGCCGATCAGCGGCCAGACCAGGCTCCGGCCGGCCAGGAAGAAATCCACGCCGGTCTTCTCGCGCCGGCTTTTGTACATGCTCACGCCGACGACGACGACGAAAAAAGCAACAAAAATCGTGATGTCAGCCCAATGCATGCTCGTCTCCTTGTTGTCCGGATCCTTTATTCATCGCTTCGGATTCAAACGGCTCTTATTATATCTATCGCTTTCTTTTCGGAAAAGCAACTTATAGGAGGAGATTCTGCGGCCATGTTCAAGGCATACAGGCAGGCCCTCCTTGAATCGCCCTTGACAAAGCCGGATGAGAGGTTTTAATTAATAGACCGAGCATCGTAGATGAAGCGAATTGACAAATTGTGAAGTCGTCCGGCCCGTCCGGGCATGGAAAGAATTTGTCTATCCGTCAGTTTTTAAAAATGACAACTACGGAGGCAACGTGAAACGAAAATATTTTTGGAAAACAACAACCTTATTATTATTCATTGCTTTACTTCCCGCTTTTCTTCCAGCCCAAGGCAAGCTGGCGGATTACGAAAGAGCGGCCGGCCTAAGGGATAAGGTCGAGGGCTTGGCCCTCAATATCATGGGCCGGCCCGGATGGATCGAAAAGACTAGCCGCTTCTGGTACAGGAAGACGGTCAAGGGAGGCGCCGAGTTCGTTGTCGTGGACGCGGAGAACCAGGCCAAAAGACAGGCGTTTGACCACGCCAAGCTGGCCGCCTCACTGTCTTCGGCAGCCGGAGAAAAATATACGGCCGTCAAGCTTCCCTTCAACGCCATTACGTTCGTCGACGGCGAAAAAGCCATCGAGTTCGAATTCGGCGATTCCAAATGGAAGTGCGACCTCGCCGACTATGCCTGTAAAAAGACAGGCCCGGTCGAGCGCCGCGCCCGATTTGGCGGCGGAGGCGGACTCGCCCAGGGAGGCCCTCCTGCGGAAGCCGCATCAAAGGAAGCCAAGGCATCCCCGGACGGAAAGTGGGAGGCGGTCATCAAGAACTTCAATGTCTTCCTGCGGTCTAAAGACAAGAAAGACGAGTTCGCCGTGAGCTTCGACGGGTCTGAGGGAAATTATTATACATATCGGTCCATCGTCTGGTCGCCGGATTCAAAAATGTTGGCCGCCTATCGCCTCCAGCCCGGCTACCACCGCTTCATTCAATACGTCGAATCGTCCCCGGCCGACCAGCTCCAGCCGAAGTACTCGACGATGGAATACGCCAAGCCGGGCGATGCTCTGGATCTTGACCAGCCTGTCCTTTTCCAGGTTGACGCGAAAAAACAGGTCAATATTGACAATGCGCTTTTCCCCAACCCATATGACATGTCAGCCCTAGTCTGGCGGAAAGATAGCCGCGCCTTCACCTTCGAGTACAACCAGCGGGGTCACCAAGTCTATCGAGTCATCGAAGTGGACGCCGCGACCGGCAGAGCCCGCCCTCTGATCACGGAGGAATATAAAACGTTCTTCTGTTATTCCGGCAAGAAATATCGCAACGACCTCCAGGACGGCAAGGAGATGATCTGGATGTCGGAGAGGGACGGCTGGAACCACCTTTACCTCTACGATGGCCTCACCGGCGCCGTGAAAAACCAGATCACCAAAGGCGAGTGGGTCGTGAGAGGCGTGGACAGGGTCGACGAGGAGACGCGTCAGATCTGGTTCCGGGCGAGCGGGATGGTCCCGGGAAAAGATCCTTACTTCATCCATTATTGCCGCATCAATTTTGACGGCACCGGGCTCACGCCGCTGACCGAGGCCGACGGGAATCACACCCTGGTCTTTTCCGCGGACAGGAAATATTATGTCGACACCTGGTCGCGGGTCGATCTTCCGCCCGTCTCCGAGCTCCGCAGCACCGAGGAGAGGAAGGTCCTGATGGAGGTCGAGCGCGGCGATATCCAGGAATTGTTGAAGATCGGCTGGCGCACGCCCGAAGTGTTCACGGCCAAAGGCCGGGACGGAAAGACCGACATCTGGGGGATTATCCTCAGGCCGATGAACTTCGACAAGTCCAGAAAGTATCCCGTCATCGAATACATCTATGCCGGACCCCACGATTCCTTCGTCCCGAAATCTTTCAGCGCCTATTATTCGATGCAGCCGCTGGCGGAACTGGGATTCATCCTCGTCCAAGTGGACGGGATGGGAACGTCCAACCGGTCCAAGGCCTTCCACGACGTCTGCTGGAAGAACCTCGGCGACGCCGGTTTCCCGGACCGCATCCTCTGGCACAAGGCCGTCGCCGCAAAATATCCCTGCTACGATATCAGCCGGGTCGGCATCTACGGCAACTCAGCCGGCGGGCAGAACGCGTTGGGCGGGCTCCTGTTCCACCCGGAATTCTACAAGGCCTGTTTTTCGTCCTGCGGCTGCCACGACAACCGGATGGATAAGATCTGGTGGAATGAGCAATGGATGGGCTGGCCGCTGGGGCCCGAGTACGCAGCGTCCTCGAATGTCGATAATGCCTATCGGCTCAAGGGCAAGTTGCTGCTCGTCGTTGGCGAGATGGACCAGAACGTGGATCCGGCCTCGACCATGCAGGTCGTCAACGCCCTGATCAAGGCTAACAAGACATTCGACCTGCTGGTCATACCGGGCGGGGGCCACGGCCCGGGCGGAGTTTACGGCGAACGGAAGCGAAACGACTTCTTCGTCCACAACCTGCTCGGTATCGACCCGCCGGATTGGAACAGGATCGAACCGAAGAAGCAAATATCAACGCAATAATTAAAATGACATCCCCGTTCGGGCGGCGCTTAGGCCGCCCGCAGCCCCCGGGCCCCGGGGAACCAGTCCCGTCGGATACTCGTTGGAGGGAAACCCCTCTTTAGGGTTTCCCTCCAACGATCGCTTCGCTCTCTGCCTCCTTTCCAAGGAGCATTTGGCGATGAATTCATGGGAGGATGCTCCTTGGAGGGGTGGCAGGGCGGGCGGGTATTCCCGCCGCGCGTTGGAGGGGGACCCTGCAAAAGGGTCCTCCTCCAAGAGTGTCCGGGGCCCCCCTCCGCTACGGGGGCTTGAGGGCGGCCTAAGCGCCGCCCATACATTGTCACTTTATTTATCGCGTTTGTACTAAACTAGCTCCGCCAAAAAAATTGGTTACGAAGAACGAAGCGCCACGCACGCGACGGGTGCTCGCGATGACAGGGTAAGCGTTCGTCTAACGGCGAATTCGGGTTCCCATCAGTTCGATCGGACGAGATTTTTTCGGCCGATCGCCTTGAGATCGATCTTTGAGACGAGCTCCCAGCGGTCGAAGTCTCGTTCGGCCACGATCATCTCGTCGGGCGTGATGTGGACGACGAAAAATTCGCCGAGCGCTCCCGGGAAGGCGTTCATGACATCAACCATCGTCCGGTCGGCTTTAGCGATAGTCACACTCGCTCCATAATGCGTGTCGGAAACAAGGAAGAATGTTATGTCTCCCGATTCCGGCTTGTCTTCAACTCTAAAGGACCAGACATCGCCCTTGGCCGGAGGGAGCTTGCCGTTATTGGTGTCCACCCGCCAGAAATATTTTTTCCCTTGTTCGAGCGGAAGTCGCGGGATCCGACAGCTATGGGCAGCCGCCGGCAGTCCTTTGATCTGAGGAGTGACCGCTTTTTGAACCTGATCTTGAGAATCGCCGAAATAGAAATCCTGAGAGACGGCATAGCGGCCCGGTGTCCAACGAAGCTCGATTAAATTCACTTTCACGGCGGCGATTTTATCGTGCGGGAAAGGATGGCCGGCAGGGCAGGCACTAACCGTGAAACTCCAAGTTTCGCCGCGCGTGATAGCGTTGCCGGCTGGGCCGACCTGATCGACACGCCAGAAATATGCCCGGCCCAGAGAGAGTTGCGAAACCTCCCAAGAATGCGAATCGGCAGGCAGGCTGCCTTGGAAAGCTTTTGAGCTCTTGTCGGCGTCACCGACTTCGCTTTTGTCTTCGCCAAAATAGATATCGAACGAATCCGCATCCGCGCCGGCCTCCCACTGGAGGGACGCCGATAGGCTTTCGATGATTTCGCCGTTTTTCGGCGACGGACGAAAGGCCGCCGTCAAACCGATAAGATTGCGGATATCTCGCGCCGACAAAGCATCATCATAAAGCCGCATCTCCGCCAGCGAACCGGAGAACGGTGTGACGGGCGCATTTTTCCCGGAATCCCAGGCGGCGCCGATAATAACGTGCTCGCCGTTTTTAATGTTCAGGACGCAGGATTTTTCAACATTAAGCTCGCCGTTTACATAGACTTTGAGGATGCTGCCGTCAAAAATGACCGCGAGATGCTGCCAGGTTTTGCCGGCCGGCACCCCG
>Ga0315284_10004770_pt1 | contig 19261 bp, 34 predicted proteins | sample YL17G09_16_MG_FD_203696 | JGI IMG/M metagenome (GOLD analysis project Ga0315284, IMG submission 203696) | Sediment microbial communities from Yellowstone Lake, YNP, Wyoming, USA - YL17G09_16 | ecosystem: Environmental > Aquatic > Freshwater > Lake > Sediment | place: USA: Wyoming | collected... | reverse complement strand
AGCAAATTAATAAAATTTAGAACTTCTTAAATTTCATTGTCAATTCCAAAATATCAGATTGCCCTAAGAAAGCAGATCTGCAGCAATATCTTTCTAATCCTAATTCGTCGAGAACTTTGCCTGCTTCTTCACCTGCTGCAATTCTTTCTTTAAATTCTCCCCATAAGTGGGCTATTGGTTTTCCGCACGAAAAACAACGTATGCCAATTATCATAATAAAATGATATTGGGATGGTTTAAAAAACTTTGCAAAAGTTTAAAAGCCCAAAAGTCTAAAGAAAAAAACGAAAATGGCATGTATTATACAATTAAAAGATGTTGCAAAATATTATGAAATGGGAGAAAGCATAGTCAAGGCTCTTGATGGAGTTGATATTTGTGTTGAAAAAGGAGATTTTGTTGCAATAATGGGTCCAAGTGGAAGTGGAAAATCAACTGGAATGAATTTAATTGGAAGCCTGGATTTGGCAACTCACGGAGACATTTATCTTGATGGGACAAATATTGAAGAGCTTTCTGAATCTGAACTTGCCCAGATTAGAGGAAGAAAAATAGGATTTATTTTTCAGAGCTTTAATTTAATTCCTAACCTGACTGCACTCGAAAATGTTATGCTGCCAATGACTTTTCAAAATTTAGACAAAGAAGAAAGAGAAGAAAAAGCAAGAGAATTGCTAAAAATGGTTGATTTAGGAGATAGAATAAATCATTATCCTAATCAATTATCAGGAGGGCAACAACAAAGAGTGGCAATTGCAAGAGCTCTTGCAAATGACCCTGAAGTTATTTTAGCAGACGAGCCAACAGGAAACCTAGACACTAAAACAGGAGAAAAAGTTATTGACTATTTAAAAGAGCTTAACAAGCAGGGAAAAACAATAATTATGGTTACTCATGACGCACATCTTGCTGAAACACATGCAAGAAAAGTTTATTATCTTAAAGACGGAAAAATTGAAAAACTAAGGGAAAAAACTAATGGAAAATGGAGAGAAGTTAAACTTCCAATTGCAGTTATACATAAAAGAGCAAAGATGTTATCAGATAAATGTAGTAACTCGTAGGGGGTTACAAATAGTAAGATTTATAAAGTCAGAAAGTATTGGAAAAATATGGGAAAAGAATTAAAGGTAATAGCATATGTTAAAGGATTAGGTGAAGTAGTTGAAACTGCTGCCGATTTTTATTCAGAACTTAAGGAGTTAAAATTAGGTGGAGCAAGGCTTATTTCACCAAGAGATGAAGCATATGCAAGATTGCAGACAATAGGTAAAGATAATATTGGGGAAGATGATGGGACAAGAACAAGAGCAGGTTTTGACTATGCAAAAGAACAACTTCCAATTTTAAGATTAAATTCTAGATTGTTAAATCCAGCATTAGCAAAAAAAGCAGTTAAATCAAATAGAGCAAATGCATATTTTCATACAGAAACAACTGAAGAATATGAACAATCATTAAAACAAGCTGAAAAAGATATGAGTAAAGAGCCAAGCAAGAGAAGTGCAGTTGTTTTACCTTCAAGAGATAATTTTACAATATCTGATAAAGAAAACTGGGAAATTTATCAAGCAGTTTTAAAAGACCAAGCTAAACCTTATTTTGAATTTAATGGCCCTATAACTGTTTATCCCATTGATAGAAAGGTAGTTGATGCTCAAGATGGAACAATTGAAACTGTCCTGTGGTTCAGGAATCTTCGCAACTGGTCTGATTTCAGTGGCATCAGCTGGGACTTGGGCAATGCTTACAGGGCTCGTGGGGTACGTGAAAGTGCCGAAGGCACTGCAAAAATTTCTAAACAATCTATAAATTCCTATACTTCAAAGCAAGCACAAAAGTATTTGAAAATTCTTGATGGTGTTAGAAAGGGTAATTTACCAGCATCAAGATTAGAAGAAATTGTCAAATATTTTAATCGATAATACTTAAACAATTTAATAAATCAATAAGATAATCAAAAATTAAAATGAACCCACAAACAAAAGTAATAATTGCACTGGCATTATTTATATTTGGAATTTTAGCCAGTTTAAATTCAATTTCAGCACTTTCTTTAACTGTTGACCAGCAGAAATTATATCCTGGTGAAAGCGCAACTATTTCAGTTGATATTGAAAATACATTAAATGATGATATTGAAGATGTTAGTTTGGCTTTGGATTTGTCAAATACTTTATTTACATCTATTGGCGGAAGCGAAGCTACTCAGGATAATATAAATTCTGATGACAGTGAAACATTTGATTTTGATATTAAAGCAAGCCAAAACATAAAACCAGGAGATTACAACATACCTTATACTTTAACTTATACAATTGACGACGGAAATTCAACTAAAAAAAATGAAAAAGGCACTTTTGGATTAACTGTTGGAGCAAAAACAGAATTAACATACACAGTTGAAACAGAAAAAAATGTTGTTGGACAAAAAGGAAAACTCTCACTAAAAATCGTTAACAAAGGGCTTGGAGATATTAGATTTGTTTCAGTAAAGATTGTCCCTCAAGGATTTGACCTTTTAGCAAGTGATGCAAGTTATATAGGCACAGTAAGTTCAGATGATTTTGAAACTGCGACTTATGATGTTATTTTTAATAGTAAGAATGCAAAGTTGGTTGCTGAAGTAACTTACAGAGATTTTGAAAATAAGCAAATTTCAGAAAATATTAATTTACCAGTTAAAGTTTACACAAAAGACGAAGCACTTAAATTAGGAATAATCAGCCCAAATAATTCTTTGTATTATGTAATTACAGTTGTTGTTTTAGTAATTGTTTTCTTTGTTTATAGAAATGTAAGAAAAAGAAGAAAGAATAATAAAAGAAAGGAGGCGGTGTAAAATGCAAAGTGAAAGACATCATATTGAAAGAATAAGTATGGATAAAAATGATTATTTATCTCGTTTTGGAAACCGTTGTTTTTTTGCTGGAGCTTTTTTAACTTCTTCTTTTAAATCTTTTTATTATGGCGATAATCTTGGAGCAATAGTAATGGGGATATCTTTTTTTATACCTGCAATAGGTGCAGTTTATGATTATAATTACTTAAAAGAAAGAAAGGAGGCATAAAATGGACAGAAAAAAAGTTTTGATTATTGAAGATGATGATAAATTATTAAATATTTATAGCGAATTATTAGCAAGTAAATCTCTTTCTGAAGAATATGAAGGAACCTATTTAAATCATCATAAAGAAGAGGCAACAAAATATAAGGATGTTGAATTTGATTTGATAATTTGTGATGGACTTGAAGGAAGATGTTTTGATATGTTGGGAAGTGTTAATGCAAAAAGAAAAGTAATTTTAAGGGGAAGTAAAGATATTGTTGATGAAGCACAAAAAAAGGGAATTGAGGTATATTTAAAAGGAGAGAGTTTAATAAGGATAATAACTGGACAAGATGTAATAGAATATTTAGCTCAAAGAGAACAAGAACAAAGAGAACAGCAGGAGGCATAGCCTCATGCTCAAAGATTATTTTTCTCTTGCTTTAAAAAATTTAAAGCACCGGGGTTTAAGAAGCTGGCTTACAATGCTTGGAATTTTTATCGGCATTGCAGCAGTTGTTGCTTTGATTTCTTTAGGACAGGGTTTGCAAGAGGCAGTTACAGGACAATTTACTTCTTTATCTACTGATAAGCTTGTAATTCAAAATATAGGAACAGGATTTGGTCCTCCTGGAAGCACTTCTATAAGAAAATTAACAAGCAATGATATAGATTTAGTTAAAAGTGTTTCAGGCGTTGATTTAGCAGTTGGCAGGCTAATAAGGATTGGGAAAATTGAGTATAATAAAAATGTTATTTATAGTTATATAACTGACATTCCTGAAAATAAGCAGGAAACAGAACTAGTTTACAGCTCAGTTAATGTTGAGCCTGAGCAGGGAAAATTGCTTTCTGAAAGTGATAGAGGCAAAATTGTTTTAGGAAACAATTATCTTTCAAATAATCAGTTTGACAAGCAAATTAAAGTTGGAAGCAATATTTTAATCAATGGCAAAGAATTTGAAGTTGCAGGAATCTTGAAAAAATCAAGCAGTTTTCAGGTTAATTTAGTTATGTTCATGAGCAGAAAAGACATGAAAGAACTGCTGAAAATTGGAGATGAAACAGATATGATTGTTGCGCAGGTTTCTGATGCAAAAATATCAGAACAAGTTGCAAAAAATATTGAAAAAAAATTAGCAAAAGACAGAAATGAAAAACCAGGAGAAGAGGATTTTTCTGTTCAGACGCCATTGCAGGTAATTAGTTCAGTTAATACTGTTCTAAATATAATTAATTTTATTGTAATAGCCATTGCAGCAATTTCATTAGTTGTTGGAGCTGTTGGAATTACAAACACAATGTATACTTCTGTGTTGGAAAGAACGCGCGAAATTGGAATAATGAAAGCAATTGGTGCGCAAAATAAAGATATATTATTTATTTTTCTGATTGAATCTGGTTTGTTAGGATTAGTTGGAGGGATTATTGGAGCAGTTATAGGACTTTCAATGGCTATGGGAATTTCAACACTTGCTGCAAGTGTTTTAGGTGGAATTGACTTAATGGTGAAGGTTTCCTGGCCACTTTTATTTGGAGCAATTGCATTTTCATTTATAGTTGGAACAATTGCTGGAGTGCTTCCAGCAATGCAGGCATCTAAATTAAAACCAGTGGAGGCGCTGAGAAAATGAGACTAACAAAAAATGGAATAAGGGCAGGATTAATAGATGGAATGAGAAGGTATGCAGGGGGCGAATATGCAGGAAGCGATATTAATATTAGAAATAATAATGTATCTCAGTGGTTTAAACCCGGTGTTGCAGATTTGTTTTTATTTGAATTAATTTCTGAACCACATCTTGATTATTTAGAGAAAGAGGTTAGTTTTCCAAAAGAAGAGGATAAACAAAGAGTTAGTTTCTTTTTTATAGGTGGTGAATTACTTCAAAAATGGGATTTGGATTTTAAAATGTTAAATGGAGGAAATATAAATTATACTAAAGAAAAATGATCTCCGACTACTTCACATTAGCTATAAGAAACCTAAGAAAAAGAAAATTAAGAAGCTGGTTAACCATGCTTGGAATTTTTATTTCAATTGCAACAATCTTTCTTTTAATCAGCTTGTCAGTTGGCTTGCAGCAGGCAATAACAGAACAATTTGAGCTTTTAGGAAGTGATAAATTTTTTATAATGCCTAAAGGACAGGCAGGTGCTCCTGGAAGCACTGGAAGCGCAGTAGAAATGACTACTAAGGATGTTAATGTTATTGAAAAAATTGTAGGAGTTAAAGAAGTAACTTACGCAACTGTTTCAAATGCAAAAGTAGAGTTTGGCAGCCAGATAAAATATTATATGGTTGTGGGTTTTCCATTAGAAGATATAGATTTTTATACAGAGATAAGCACATTTAAAGCAGATGAAGGAAGGTTGCTGAAAAAAGGTGATAAAGGAAAACTAATGATTGGAAGTTATTTCAAATATAATAATGTTTTTAAAAAACCTGTGAGAGCAGGAGACAAATTAATTCTAAATGGCAGGGAATTTGAAGTTGAAGGAATAATTGCTTCAATTGGAAATCCAAGTGATGACCAGAATATTCTTATGTCTATTGAAGATATGAAAGAGTTATTTGGAACAGGAGAGAGAGTTGATGAGATTATAGTTCAGGTTAAGCAAGGAGAAGATGTGCAAAAAGTTGCTGATGCAACTGGAAAAAGATTAGAAAAATTCAGAGGAGTTACGCATAAAAATTCTGATTTTTATATAAGCACACCAGAAGAGTTGCTTGTAAGTTTTGGAATTATTTTAAATATATTAACTGCTTTCTTAGCTGGAATTGCTTCAATTTCACTTTTAGTCGGCGCTGTTGGAATTACAAACACAATGTACACTTCTGTGTTGGAAAGAACGCGCGAAATTGGAATAATGAAAGCAATTGGTGCGCAAAATAAAGATATATTATTTATTTTTCTGATTGAATCCGGGTTGTTAGGGTTGGTTGGAGGAATTATTGGAGTTGGTTTAGGATTTTCTTTAAGCAAACTTGTTGAATTTATAGTTGTTAATTATCTTGGAACAAATTTATTGCGCGCTGCAGCACCTTTATATTTAATTGTTGGATGCTTGGCATTTTCATTTTTAATTGGTGCAATTTCAGGAACCCTGCCTGCATACAGGGCAAGCAGGACAAATGTCGTTGATGCGCTGAGGTATGAATAATAAAAAGAACCTACGGTTTTCTTCTTATGACATCTCCCTTAAAATAAATAAAAATTAAATAAATTAAGAAATAAAATGGAACAAAAAGAAAAACAAAAGAGAGAGCAAATTGAAATTGCAAATAAAAAAGGATATAACGAGAAACATATAGTTTATGATTTATTAATCAGGCATTTTTTTCAAAAATATATTATAAGCCCAGAGAATTATTAAAAAATAAAACACTAAATTCAACAACAAATAAGTTTAAAAACTAAATTTGATTAAAAACTTCTTAGCAAAATAAAAAATATAAAAAAGAGACTAAAAACTAAAATCTAAAAATTTAAATAAGGGAAAGGTAGTGTAGGAAAACCGTAGGTGTTCAAACAAAATGACAAAAAGATGTGTGTATTGTGGATGTGAAATTACTGATGAACGGGCTATTGATGTTTGCGATAGATGTGGCATAGGTGTATGGGGGCATAATATGTTTAGTGCTATTAAAAAAAATATGGATGAGGCTCGGGAAAAAGGAAATCTAAATCAGGGTTCTATAGGTATTTAATTTATAATTAAATTAAGCAAACCAATAATTAAGCAAATAAAGCAAACTAATCTTCCCACATAAAAATAAGGCAGGTTATGGCAGGATTAGCAAAAACAAAAATAAATTATTTTTCCTTCTTCCTCTCTCACAAAATTTTGCTCAAATAATTCAAAGCCTTTCTTAAAAGAAAGGCTTTTAAAGCCAGCATTTTTAGATAAACTATTCAGATATTTAGTATTATATAAAAATGACAAAAAAGAAAACTACCAAGGAGCGGGGAAAGATAAGATTTAGTGAATACTTTAAAGATATAAAACAGGGTGAAAAAGTTGCAATTAAAAGAGAAAAGGCAGTGGCTGCAAGTTTTCCATTTAGAATGCAGGGAAGAACAGGCACCGTAATTGGAAAAAGAGGAAAGAGTTATCTGGTAAATGTTAAGGAATTTAATAAAGAAAAGGTATTTATAATTCCTGCAATACATTTAAAGAGGATAAAAACAGGAGGAAAGAAGAATGATTGAATTAAGAGTTGAAACAGATAGAAGAGTATTAGAACGAGAAAGGTTTGAATTAATGAATGATGACCCATTATCACGAATTGATGCAGAGGTATTTGCAAATGAACTTCCATTTAAAGTTGGAGCTGTTGCTTTATTATAATATCCTTTATTTGGTGGTTATGGGTACGATGTATATACTAAAGATTAGATAACAAAAATGATAAAAGAAATGAAACCCCTGTCAATGGAAGAAACAAGACAGTTGGTCAAGGCTCATGAAGGCAAGGAAGAAGTTGAGGCATTTTTAAAAAGATTTATAACTCTTAAACCTAAAGATGTTCAGGAAATGAGAAAAGAAATAGAAGGATTAAATAATGTAAAAATAAATCAAGAATACCTTGTTAAGATAATTGATTTTCTTCCTGAAGATGCATCAGATATAAATAAAATATTCACAGACATCAGCTTAGATGAAGATGAAATTAAACAAATACTTGACATTGTCAAAAAATACAAATAAACATGGCGCAGAAAGAAGAATACGCAATAATATTAGATTACCTCCCTTATGGTTACCCATTGGAAGGAAAAATGATGCCTATAGCCCAGGCTGTGGGAGAAAAGAACTTTACACTTCTGCAATTAATTCCTAGAAAAGGAATGACTTTTCAATTAAAGGAAAAAGTTTACATTGGCGATGGAAAAAGAGACAAAGTATATTATATTCTTGGAAGACTGCCCTCTGAAAAACTTACTGAAACTGCCAAAGTTCAATTAGAAGAATTCATATCATCTGCGATAAGTGGAAGAGAAAAAGAATTTGTTGATTTCTTTAATAAATCAAGTGCAATAAATACCAGAATTCATCAGATTGAATTGCTTCCAGGCTATGGAAAAAAGCACATGAAAGAAGTTTTAGAAGAAAGAAAAAAACAAGAGTTCAAATCTTTTGAAGACATTAAAAATAGAATTCCCAGCCTGCCTGATCCAAGAGGTTCTATTCTGAAAAGAATCATACAAGAATTAAATGGTGATGAAAGACATCGGCTTTTTATTATTTAGGCATAAAACAAAGGTTTTTAAGCCGCAATAATCGCCCTTATTAGAAGATGGATAAAACTGAAAAAAAATCTGAAGAACACAAAACAGGAAAGAAACCTATACCTGAGAGTATAAAAAAAGAAAGAGAAAAGCAGGAAATTTTAGTCAGGATTATGTCAACAGACATTCCAGGAAATAAAAATCTTTATGTTGGGCTTACAAAAATTAAAGGAATTTCTTTTGCTATGTCAAATGCAGTGTGCCATATTTTAAAAATAAACAAGGCTAAAAAAATTATTGATTTAACTAAAGAAGAAATAGACCTGATTTCTGATACAATCAGGAATATTAACATTCCAGAATTCATGAAAAATCGAAGAAATGATTTTAACTCAGGAAAATCAAGGCATTTGACAATGACTGATTTGGATTTAAGCAAGGAATTTGACATTAAAAGATTAAAGAAGATAAAATCTTACAGGGGCATAAGGCATTCATATGGATTGCCGGTTCGCGGGCAGAGAACAAAAAGTCATTTTAGAAGAAGGGGAAAAAACAGAGTAGTGGGAGTAACAAAATCTAAAGAAACTAAATCAAAGGAGAACAAATGATGAACGAAACAATAAAATTAGGAAATTTGAAAATTGATTTAGGAGACTTGACAGAATTCATACTAAAAGCTAAAAAAAGATGTTATGCTGGAAATGGCAAAGAAGAAAGGTTGAGTGACGGTTCAAAAAGACTTATATTTCAAGAAAGAGATTTTTTTTATGAAGATAATTATAGAGGGCATTATCAGGCTCCTGGAACTGAACTTGTAAGATGGCAAAAATCAGACGGACAAGGACTTTGGCAAATGTCATATAGTGGTGGAATGCTTCCTGAATTTATTGGAGATGAAAAACTTGCAATAGTCACATTTGAATTTTTAAAAAAAGCTTTATCTGATAAGGATGCATTTTTGAGAGGGCCAATGCAATTTAGAAATGATAGTCTCAGTTATACTAATGAATTAAAAGGAGATATAAAAAGATTTAAGGGATCTGAAGAAATAATTGATAGAGATAATTTAGATATCATTTTTTCACAAGACTATATAGGAGAGGTAATTATACCTAAATAAAACATGATACGCAAACACAGAAAATTTAACAGGCCAAGGCATCTTTTTGAATCAGAAAGAATCAGCCAGGAAAATGAAATTGTGAAACATTATGGATTGAAAAACAAGCGTGAAATCTGGAAAGCAAAGGCAAAATTAGAAGTTATCAGAAACACAGCCAAAAAAATAATTCATTCCAGTGAAGAAGAGCAGATGAGGTTTATTGAAAAATTGAAAAAGCAGGGATTTAATGTAGCATCCCCAGTGGATGTTTTGGCACTTGCAGAAGAAGATATTTTGAAAAGAAGACTTCAAACTCTTGTCTTAAAAAAAGGCATAGCAACAACTCCAAAAGGTGCAAGGCAGCTGATAACTCACAAGCATATTTTAATAGGAGACAGAAAAATTAATATTCCTTCATATCATGTAAGTGTTGATGAAGAAAAGAATATTAAAAAAGTTTTAAAGCAAAAAAACAAACCTAAACAAGAAAAAATTAAACAACTAATAAAATAAAATGGCTCAAGATAAAGACCACACAGCAATTATGCACATATCTGCTTCATATAATAATACAATTGTTCATGTGACTGATTTGGCAGGCAACACAATTTCAAGATGCTCAGGAGGCATGGTTACAAAACAAGACAGATTAAAGGCAAATCCTACAACTGCCATGTTTATCGCAAAAAAAATTGAAGAAAGTTTGAATGATGTAGGTGTAAAAAACCTTTTTGTCAGGGTAAAAGGAGAAACTGGAGGCGCAGGCACAGGTCCTGGGGCAAATGCAGTTATTAAAACACTTTCAAAAGACGGCTTTAGAATAATCAGCATAGCAGATATTACATGCATTCCTCGCGGAGGCCCTAAGAAAAAGGGAGGCAGAAGAGGCAGAAGAGTTTAAGAAGGTAGATAATGCTAAATTTATAAATTAAAAATACTATAATAAATAAAAGCTAAAAAATAAAATGAATGAATCACAAAGAAAAATCGTTGAAGGACTTACATCAGTAGTTAATGGTCTTTTAGATGAATCTAAAGCAACATCAGAATTTTGTAAAGGCAGTAATTTAGGAGTAGTTAGTGAATTATTAAAGGAGTCTAAAAAATTTATAGACTTAGGAAGAAGTAACTATTATCGGGTATTTTTTCCAAAGGAAGAATTACAAAAGCTAGAAATGAGATATAGAGCAGTAAACAATTCATTAAGAAATAAGTTAGATTTAGAATAGTAAATAATGAATTAAAAAACAAAATGGCAAAAAACAAACCAACAGACAAAGCAGAATTTATATTTAAAACAAATGAAACCTTAGCAAATGCCATAAGAAGAAGTGCAGCACAGATATCTATTTTGGCAATTGAAAATGTGGAAATACATAAAAACGATTCTGCACTTTATGATGAGATAATTGCGCACAGGCTGGGATTAATCCCATTGAAAGACACAAGAAAATTAGTTGAACCTGAAAAATGCTCCTGCAATGGCAAGGGTTGCTCAAAATGCCAGCTAAAAATTTCACTTAAGGCAAAAGGCCCGGCAACAGTTTATTCTGGAGATTTAAAAGGAGATATGGAAGTTGTTTATGATAAAATGCCAATAGTAATTTTAGATAAAGACCAGGCATTAGAGTTAGTTGCTTTTGCACAGCTTGGAAAAGGAGTTAAACACACAAAATTTTCACCAGGCTTAATTTATTACAGGAATATTTCAGATATAAAAATTAAAAACCCTGTTAGTGCTGAAAAAATAATTTCAAAATTAGGCGAGAGTATCATCTCTAATTCAAAATCAAAACCAAAAATAGGCGATGTTTACAAATGCACTAAAGATGAAGATTATATAATGTCTTTTGCAGACGATGCAAATGCTGTTGAAATTTCCCCTGGAGAAGAAATAGTGTTTTTCATAGAGTCTTGGGGGCAGATATCTTCAAAAGAAATATTTTTTGAGTCAGTTAAATCTCTCAATAATAATCTCAAGGAAGTTTCAAAAGCACTCAAGAAATAAAATGCCCAGTTAGGAGATGGCATAGGAAGAACCTAGGTTCTTTTTATGCGGGGATGTCAGAGTGGTCAAATGAATCACGTTAAGGCCGTGATGGCTTAGTGCCTGCGAAGGTTCAAATCCTTCTTCCCGCATAAGGGCAACCAATGGTTTACCCTTATCAACTCTTCCTTAAATTAGAACAAGAAAAAACTCTTCTTTTGGAGAGAAAAAAATCGAAAATCAATCATTCCTTAAGCAAAATAAAAAAATCAAGATAAATAACAAGGAAAAGTAAAACGGAAAAAACAAAAATCACAAAATTCCAGAATGAAAACAAAGATTGAAAAAAAACTAAGAAGAAAAACAAATCCAGAATTAGTTGAAACTATCATTGCCTGCAAAAAAAATCCTGCCTGGCTTGATGTTGCACATCTTGTTTCAATGCCTGCAAGAAAGCAGGTAGCATTAAATTTAAGAGATATAAATGCTCAGGCAAAAGACAGCCAGATAGTTATTGTTCCTGGAAAAGTTTTATCTTCAGGAAATTTAGACAAGAAAATAAAAATTGCTGCATTTAGCTTTTCAAGTTCTGCATTAACTAAATTAAAAAAATCAAAAACAGAATACCTCACAATTTTAGAAGAAGTTAAAAAAAATCCTGATGCAAAAGATATTAATATATTAACTAAACGAATATCAAGAACAAAAGAATAAAAATGGAAAGACCAAAAGTATTGATAGTAGATGATGATAAAATGATGCTTAAACATTATAAATCATTTGCAGAACTTTGTTCAAATGAATATGAAATGGTAGTTTTAAGCTCAGTAGAACAAGCTGAAACTTTGAATGGAAGAGCATTTGATGTTGCAATATTAGATGGATTATATGGAAAATGTTTTGAATTAATTGATGGAATAAATGCAGAAAGGAGGGTAATTTTAACTGGTGATAATGCTATTTATGAAAAAGCAAAATCCCAAGGTATAGAAACTTACCTTAAAGGTGAAATCAGTGTAAATGATATTTTAAAAAATAAACAAAAAGATAATTAAAAAAATGGAAGAAAAACAAGCCCAAACTCATAGAGAAATAATAATTGATGGAAAAAATGCAATAATGGGAAGACTTGCAAGTTACTCAGCAAAGCAGGCGCTTTTTGGAAAGAAAGTGATAATCTTAAATGCTAATGAGGTAATTATTTTAGGTTCAAAAAAAGATATTTCAGCAAAATATATTCAGAGAATTAAAAAAGGGGGTTCAAGCATAAAAGGCCCGCAAATTGTAAGAACTCCTGAAAGAATATTAAAGAGAACAATAAGAGGAATGTTATCTCATAAACAATCTCGGGGCAGAGAAGCATTAAAAAGAGTTATGTGCTATAATAAAGTTCCTAAAGAATATGAACATGTAAAAAAAATAATTGGGGGCAAAGAAAAACACACTAAATTTATAACTTTAAATGAATTAGTCCGATTAATAAAATGAGAAATATAAAATCTAAATTTAAATGGAAAGGGTGTGAGAGAAAAGGGAAGTTGATGGTTGCTGGAAGTGTGTGGAACCCGCAGGAGGTTTTCAAATGACAAAGAAAGAAGAATCAATAGTAAGCGGAAAAAGGAAAACAAGCATAGCCAAAGCAAGAATTAGCCCAGGAAATGGAAAAATTACAATTAATAACATTCCTTATGCAAATCTTCATGATTTTCACAGGCTTTCTATAGAAGAGCCAATAAGGATTGCTAAAATTATTTTAAAAGAGATTAATTATGATATCCATGTAAAAGTTGCTGGTGGTGGAAGAGAAAGCCAGATAGAAGCTGCACGCCTTGCAATTGCAAAAGCACTTGTCCAAAAAACAAAATCCGAAGTTCTTAAAAGGGCATTTTTAAAGTATGACAAGCATCTTTTAGTTGCAGACATAAGAAGAAAAGAGGCATACAAGCCAGATGATTCTAAAGCTCGTGCAAAAAGGCAATCTTCAAAGAGATAAAAAGATTCATATAGACATTAATCATAAATCTTTTTTCTGTGCCCAACTTCAAGAACAAAAATTATTTTCCTTACATCATCTATGCTAAGAATTGCTCTATGCTCGCCTATTCTTGCTATAAAATAATTTGTTCCCCCTTTTCTTTTTATAAAATGATAAGGTCTAATCCTTATTCTTTCCATAACATTTACAACCCTAAATTGAACATCTTTCTCAAGCTTATTAAATTGCCTCTCTGCTGTCTCTGAAAATTCAACAGAATACATTTTACCTCATTTTTTGCTTGATTAAATTAAGAGAAATTGTCTTTCCTGCCATTATTTCTTTTTCAGAAGTTATAATATTATGTTTTGTTTCTTCTGAAAATTCAAGTCTATCTTCTATTAAATCCCATACTATGCTTTCATAACTTTCTTTTTCATGCATTTTCATTTCAGCAAGTTTGTTAAGCAATTCCCTGCTTATTTGTATTGTAGTTTCCATAGTAAGTTATATAGTGGTTATATATTTATAAATGTTTCGTTTCTAAATTTAGCAGTGAGGGCATTAATCTTTATAATTAACCTTTTATATCCTGACTGCTTATTAAATTAAAGAAGATTAAAATGAACAGAGGATTAAAATAAAAAGTAGATTAAAATGAGAAAAAAATTGCTTTTTCAAACATTAATTTTATTAGTGTTAATCTTATTGTTTTCTACAATTGGAATTCTAACAGATACAAGCATCAACAATCTTTTTTCAAACTCAAGAACAGAGCAAAAAATTGTCACAAAAATAATCGATGGAGATACAGTAATTGTTGAAGGCGGAGAAACTGTGCGTTTATTAGGCATTGATTGTGATGAAAAAGGAAAAGAGTGTTTTACTCCTGCAAAAAATCGCATTGAAGAGCTGTTGCTTGGGAAAAGTGTTGTTCTTGAATCAGGAAATGAAGACAAAGACCAGTATGATAGGCTTTTAAGGTATATTTTTCTTAATGGAAAAAATATAAATCTCCAGCTGGTTGAAGAGGGATTTTGCGTTGCAAGATTTGTTGGAAGCGAAAATTCAATGTACAAATCAGAAATTCAGAGCGCAGAATCTAATGCAATAAAAAATAAAATTGGGTGCAAGTGGAGCTAGCTATTCCAGAATTAAAAGAGAGATTAAATGTAAATAATAAACAGTTGGCACTTATTGAATTAAGTAATAATACTAATTAAATTCTCTGTATCTGAAAGAGCCAGGATGTCCTTTAACATCAAGCAATAAACTTTTATGGTAACCAAAGTGAGATGACTTTATTATAAAATTAGTTTTTTCAAATTTCTTCATCAATTTTTCATAAAGTTCTTTTGCGATATTTGGTTTAGCAATATTTTTTGACAAATGAACAAATGGAGCAATCATTAAATTAGCTGTCCTAACTTCATCAGCAGTTTTCAAAATCTCTTTATATAATTCTTCAAGTTGTTTTTCAGTATCTCCGTTTTCGACACAAAAGAAAACAACAAGACAATCTTTCATATTTTCAGAAAGAGATTTCCTTTTTTCAGGTTCTATTCCTTTAGGCCAATTTGATTTAGCAACCACCTTGGTTACAAATTCGTTAGCATGAAGTATTAAAGCTCTCATTAAAAATATAATCATCCCCCCTTTTAATCTTTACTCTATCAACATCTATCAATTAATTTTACAATATTAGTTTGTAGAAAGAAAAATAAATTTTATTACAAACTTTATAAATTATCAAGCGGGCTTTTTATTGTCTTTAGCAATTTTGATGAAACATGAGCATATAATTCTGTCGTAGATAGTGATGAATGCCCAAGCAACTCTTGAATTATCCTAATATCTACTCCATCTTCAAGCAAATGAGTAGCATAACAATGACGGAGTGTATGTGGATGCACACTTTTATTTATCCCTGCTTTTTTTGCATATCTTGAAACTATTTTCTGCAAATTTCTTTGGGATAACTTTCCATTAGGCCCGCTGAATAAATATGCCTGATTATTATTTTTTTGATTTCCTGCCTGCTCTTTTAATTCTTCAAATAAAGAAGTGGGAATATTAAATGCCCTGTCCTTTCTTCCTTTTGCCTGCCTTATGCTCCCTAATTTATTGTTAAAATCAATATCTTTAATTTTAAGATGAGTTAATTCAGAAACTCTAAACCCGCACGCATACATTAGCGATACCATTAATTTGCTTTTTTTTGTTTCTATGCTTTCAATTAACTGTTTAATTTCCTCTTTGGTTAAAACAACTGGAATTTTTTTCTCTCTTTTTGGCCTTTTTATTCCTGCAGTCGGATCTTTTTTTAAGATATTAAGCTGGGCATATTTTACTGCTGCTAAAAAAACTATTATTGAAGTGGCAGCTTTGTCTGAAAGTTTTTCTGCCATAAATGCCTTAATATCCTCTTCATTAATTTCTTCAGGAATTTTATTTGAGAATTTAAGCAGATTTTTATTTGCACTAATATAGTTTCTTATAGTATACTCTGAATTCTTTGATATTTTCAGTTCTATTTCTAATTTCCACAAAAAATCTTTTTCATCCATTTATCATCCACTTTTTATGAGTAGGGTTGTGCGAACTTCTATTTAAACATTTGCAAAAAGAAAACTCGCTCATTTCGTTCGCTTGCTTACCTGGGAGAAACTTTAAAAAAGTTTCACACTTCAAGTAAAAAGAACCAAGGTTCTTCCCCAAGAAAATCACTGATTTTCTGGACCAGAGAATTAGTAAATTCTCTTGGCTACGCCATCTCCTTAATGAAAATGTAAATCACTTAAACAAACATCAAAAATTTAATTAAAACATTGTATAATCAAGGCAAAGATAGGATATATTTCATCAATTAATCAAACAAATTGAGCCTTACTATAACTATGTAAAAACTAGGGAAAGATATGGTAGAATTAGCAAAATCAAAAAGACAAAGTATGGTTGTATTTCAAAAAGTAAAACTAAAGATTTATAAAAACAATACAACTAACTAACTAATGGACATAAAAATAGGAGATGTAAAGCCTTTATTTGCGCATGATGTAATCATTTCTACAGTTTTTAGAGTAAAAAATCCTCAAAAAGAAAATGAAAAAAATATTAAAAGAAAGAACAAATCTAAAAATATTAAAGTCAAAAAATCCAAATCAGAAAAAGTTGAAAAAGAAGCTCACAGCGAGCTGTTATTTCTTGATATGGCGACAAGGCAGGTAATCTCGCGAGTTGCCCTTCCTTTTAGTGTTTTAGAATCTCTTCCAAGAGTCATTGAAGAGAATATAAGAAAGACAAAAAAAGAGCTGGAAAATACTGACTTTCCAAAAGACCCAATAATTGAAACAGGCGCTCATAATAAGAATTATTTAGGATAAATTTAGGATTATTCTATCTATTTCTGTTTTTGATTTATCTGCAAATTATAACTTGCTTTTTCTTATTTAACTTACTTTTTCTTATTTAAATGTGGGCAGAGTGATTAATCAATTACTTCAATTACTAAATATATTTGCTATTTACAATAAAACACAATAAATCCCTTATAGGAATATTTAAAAACCCTCTTTTGCTGGAATATTCAATTGCCCTTAGAGGACAAGCAATAGGCAGGTAAAGAAATAATGAAGGAAATAAAGTTAAAGAATGACGCAAGGGCAGACAGAATTCTCATGATTAAAAATTACAAGGGAGGATTTTAGAAATGGAAAGAAGATTTGGCGGCCCAAGAAGAGATTTTGGTCGATCAGGACCAAGACGATTTGGCGGAGGCGGAGGCGGCAGATTTGACAGCAGACCAAGAGAAATGCATAAGGCAGTCTGTGCTGAATGTGGCAAAGAATGTGAAGTACCATTCAAGCCAACAGAAGGCAGACCAGTTTATTGCAGAGAGTGTTTCCAAAAAAGAAACGGTACATTCAGCAGGTCTGAAGAATCTGATGGTTTTGCAAAGAAAAAAGCAAGACCTAAGTCTGAAGAATCTGGAGAGTCTGAGGAATCAGAAGAACTCGAAGAAAATCAAGAAGGCGAAGAAGAATAATTCTGATAAAAGCCAGCTGTTTATTTTATTTTTATACTAAAAAACAAAACGGCGTCATAAATGATGCAGTTAGACTAGTCGTTTTGTTTTTGGTATCCAGAAAACCCAATGAACAAACTTCACACTTTAGTGTGGAGTATACTAAGAGGGTTTTCTTGATTTTGTGCTTTTATTTTTTGTCAAAAGTAAGTAACTATGTTATAGTTGTATTTTTATTTATGTCAAGATTCTTGACTAAAACTCCACACTTCAGTGTGGAGTTGGAATCTTGAGCATCCAAAAAACAAGTGCCTGTCACAAACCCCTACTTTTAAGTAGGGGTGGCACATTGTTTTTTTGATTTAAGTTTGTAAATCACACCATTATTTTGCCTATTTTAACATGAGTTGATTCGTTAGTTAAGTTAATTAAAAAATAGCCCCCTTTATTTTTAGGGTTTACATTTTCAAATAAATCAGATATATTTTAATAAAGGTTATTCAGTCGTAACCTTTATAATCCCGTATTTTCTTGCTTTTAAGTTAAAATGAATGAGAATTTATCAAAGAGTTATGATAAGCATTATAAGGTATTGTTAATTATTCCTATTGCAATTTTAATAATTAGTTTATCCTATATTTTTTTATTTTCGGCCAAAACCGGGGATATAATAAGTAAGGATATTTCTCTTACAGGAGGAACTTCAATTCAGGTAAATTCAGGTAGTGATGTTGATGCTTTAACAAAAGCTCTTGAATCAAAGTTTAGTGATGTTTCTATAAGAAAAGTTACAGACTCTTTGTCAGGTAAACAGCTTGCATTTGTAATTGAAACCTCTGCAAACTCCAGCGAGGTAGTTCTATTTTTAGAGCAGTACCTTGGGTATAAATTAAATTCAGACAACAGCTCAGTAGAATTTACAGGCCCGTCAATAGGCGCAGGTTTTTATATTCAATTATTATTAGCAATATTATTTGCCTTTATTTTTATGGGCACTGTTGTATTTTTTATTTTTGCAGACAGTACAAAGATTAGACTTTTTATAATATTCCTTTCATTGCTTGCTCCGAGTTTATTTTTTATATTTAAAATAATCAGCATAAATCAGGCGTTTATTATTTCTTTTGCAGTATTGGCTGTTAGTTTATATTTTTATGTCAGATACAGCATTCCAAGCCTGGCAGTGGTTTTCTGCGCATTTGCAGATATGACAATGACTTTAGCAGTAGTTAATTTTTTAGGAATGAAAATTTCAAGTGCAGGGATTATCGCATTTATAATGCTGATTGGCTACAGTGTTGATACAGATATACTTCTTACAACAAGAGTATTAAAGAGAAGGGGAGAAAATGTCAACTCAAGAATATGGGGCTCTTTTAAAACAGGAATTACAATGACTCTGACAGCGATTGTAGTTGTGCTTATTGGTTATTTTCTAACAGCCTCTTTTTCAAAAGTACTGCATCAGCTGTTTTTTATTTTAACAGTGGGATTATTTTTTGATATATTAAACACCTGGATTACAAATGCAAGCATTATCAAATGGTATACAGTTAAACACAAAATTGAATAAAATGATAAAATTAACACTTAGGATTTGGATTTTAATCATCATCTTAATTCTTTCTCTGCTTTTAATATTCGGCTTTCCTCCAAGTTTTTTTGATAAGGGGGTTATAGTTAAAAGTGTTGCAATAAACTCAACTGCATTTGAGTCAGGGCTTAAATCAGGGGAAAAAATAATTGCAGTTAATAATATCCCAATAAATAATTTCCAGGATTATTCAAATACAATCAGCTCTTTATTTAAAAACAACACTGGAAATAAAACCATAAACAACACTGAAAACAATACTGGAAATAAAACCATAAACATTACAGATAAC
>Ga0315284_10004768_pt1 | contig 19265 bp, 20 predicted proteins | sample YL17G09_16_MG_FD_203696 | JGI IMG/M metagenome (GOLD analysis project Ga0315284, IMG submission 203696) | Sediment microbial communities from Yellowstone Lake, YNP, Wyoming, USA - YL17G09_16 | ecosystem: Environmental > Aquatic > Freshwater > Lake > Sediment | place: USA: Wyoming | collected... | reverse complement strand
TATCGACGTCGGTGATGACCTCCCCTTCAACCGTCATGCGCAGGCTGATCGGCTCCTTGAGGGCCGGGTGCTGGGGGCCGATGGGGATCTGGAAACTCATGACTTTCCTCCGGGGATGACTTCCTGGGGCCGCTCGAACTTCCAGTCCTTGCGCAGCGGATAATTGCCGGCCGGCCAGTCGTCGGGGAGGACCAGAGGCCGGGGGTCCGGGAGGCCCTCAACGAGGACACCAAACATGTCCTGGAGCTCCCGCTCGTACAGAACAGCGCCCGGGATGACGGCGCAGATGGACAAGATGCGGGGCTCGGATTTCGGGAATTCGGTCCGTAGGTTGATGTTGGCGACGGGTGACGCGAAATGGTAGAGGAACTCGAACGCGTCGCCCTTATCGACCCCGCTGATCGTGGCCAGGTAGGCGCAGTCGTACTTGTCGCGGAGGAGCGTGATGGCCGGGAGGAGGTCCCGGGGCGCGACCTTGACAAAAATACGGCGGACGTCGGGGTTCGAGAGCTCGATGGCCTTATCCCCCAGGTCCTGCTTCAGATTTTCGACGATTTCGATGTCGGACATGGCGGTTCCTTGATGGCTAGAGTTTACCCAGGAGCTTGACGACGCCGTCGATGATGGCGTCGGGACGGGCCGGGCAGCCCGGGACGTACATGTTGACCGGGAGGACCTGGTCGATCCCTCCCAGACTATTATAGGCGCCGCGGTAGACGCAGCCGGACATGGCGCAAGCGCCCACGGCGATGACGAACTTGGGGTCGGGGACCTGTTCGTAGATGCGGATGATCCGGTCCCTCATCTGGCGGGTGACCGGGCCGCTGGCGATGATGACATCGGCGTGGCGGGGCGTGGCCTTGAGGAGGATGCCGAAGCGCTCGACGTCGAACCGCGGGGTCAGCGCGGCGAGGATCTCGATATCGCAGGCGTTGCAGGCGCCGGAGTTGAGGTGGAGGACCCAGGGAGACCTGATCCTGGACCAGCGCGCGAGCTTGTTCAGCATGTTAGCTCCTTGTGACCAGGGCCATGACGGACAGGAAGATCATGAGCAGGTAGAAGACGGCGAAAAAGACGATCTTGCCCGAGGGAACGGTGGCGATGACCAGGACGGCCACGTGCATCATCGTGAAGAACAGGGCGACGAAGAAGAAGAGGCGGTAGCCGAACTGGATCTTGACACCCGGGATGTCCTCGCCGCAGGCGTAGGTCGTGAGCTTGCCGCCGACCTTGGTCAGCTTGGGCCCCATTTTCGATCCCAGGCCGTAGAGGGCGAAGGCCGTCCCCAGGAAAAAGAGGAAGGCGACGGGCGGGGAGAGGAGGAAACCGATTCCCTTCATGGCTCAACCTTTCAGCCTGGTCAGCTTGCGGACGTCCAGGCTCTTCGTCTGCCGGTAGATGTTGATGATCAGGGCCAGGGCCGTGGCCACCAGGCTGACCTCGACGACGATGAACGTGACGACGAGGGTCTGGGCGACGAGGATGTTGTCCTTGGCGAACCCGGTCCCCAGGAGGAGCAGGCTGATGCCCTTGGCGATGACTTCGATGGCGATGAAGAGCTTGATGAGGTTCCGCCGAAGAAGGAGGCCGAGGATCCCGGCGAAGACGAGGGCGGCCGCGAAAAACAGGTAGAAGTACCAGGTGTTAGTCATGTTTGTCCCTCTTGCGGAATAGGGCCAGGACGGCGAACACGCCGGCCAGGATGACGGCGATCTGGCCGACGAGGTCGAACGTTCTGCCTTTCCAGAGGACGTCGCCGAAGGTGCCCGTCTCCGCTCCCGAGGCGAGGGCCGGGATCTTCCGGAGGAGGCCCTTCATGACCAAGGCGTCGATGATGATGAAGGCGATGAAGAAGAGGGGGAAGACCCAGTTCACGGCCCGGGATTCCCGGACCTCGTCGCCGGCCTTGGTCAGGGCGATGGTCAGGATGAAGAGGACCGTGATCAACCCGGCGACGACGGAGATCTCGAAGACGCCGGCGTACGGGGCGTTCATCCGGAAGAAGATGATCCCCAGGAGCAGGCTGGCGGCGGCGAGCGAGATGGCCGACTTGAGCAGGTCGCGGAGCAGGATGGCCAGGACCGAGAACAGGACCAAACCGATGAGGAGAGCTGTTTGCACGATCATCGTCTAAAATCCCCACGATCCGATCACGGCGTGGACCCCGTCCGCGAGGACGTCGGCGGCGGGCTGGATCCAGGTCGTGACGGTCGACGAGAAGAGGATGCCGATCCCCACGCAGAGGAGGGCCAGGAGGACGGTCGCGGCCGTCATCCAGAAGGGCGCTTCCTTGACGGCGGCCCACTTCTCGTTGAGCTTGCCGAAGAAGGCCTTCCGCTGCATGAGGAGGAAGTACCAGAGGGTCAGGACCGAGGTCAGGACGGCGATCACGGCGAAGACGGGGTGCCCGGCCTGGATGAGCGCGATGATGATGACGAGCTTCGACCAGAACCCGTTGAGCGGCGGGACGCCGACGATCGATAGGGCCCCGACGAGGTTCGTTGCGGCCGTGACCGGCATGCGCTTGGCCAGGCCGCCCATCTCGTCGAGATTCCGGGTGCCCGTGGCTTGCTGGACGGAGCCGCTGGTCAAGAACAGGAGGCCCTTGGCTAGGGCGTGGTTGAAGAGGTGGAAGAGCCCGCCGGCGATGCCGAGGGGCGTCCCGATGCCGATCCCCAGGACGATGTAGCCGACCTGGCTGATCGAGGAATAGGCCAGCATCCTCTTAATGTCCTTCTGGCCCAGGGCGAGGAAGGCGGCGACGACCATGGACAGCGTGCCCAGGGACATCAGGACCGTGGACAGGGCCGGCGTCAGGCCGAAGACGTTGAGGAAGATCCGGGTCATGGCGTAGATCCCGGAGACCTTGATCAGGAGGCCGGACAGCACGGCCGAGATGGGCGCCGGGGCCGAAGGGTGGGCGTCCGGAAGCCAGGCGTGGAACGGGACGAGGGCCGCCTTCAGGCCGAAGCCCATGAGGAAGAAGGCGGAGGCGACGCCGAGCGCGGCGCCGGCGTTGAGCTCCTGGAGGGCCTTGGCCACGGCCGCAAATTCCAGGCTCCCGGTCATCCCGAAGATGACGGCGACGCTGGCCAGGATGAAGGCCGTGGCCACGACGGAGAGCATGAGGTACTTGAAGGCGGCCTCGAGCTCGTCCTGCCCCAGCCCGAAGGCGACGAGGGCGTAGGATGCGACGGCCGCCACCTCCATGAAGAGGTAGACGCTGAAGAGGTCCGTGGCCAGGACGAGCCCGTTCATCCCGGCGACCATGACCAGGAACAGGGCGTAATAATTGGCCTTGGCCCCGTATTGCTCCATATAGTCGATGGAGAACAGGCAGGCCGCCAGCCCGACGAGGGCGATGGCCAGGAGCATGAACAGGCTGAACCCGTCCAGGGCCAGCCGGATGGCGACGGGCTCCCCGAACCAGGAGAGCTGTTGGAGGACGGGCCCGCCGGCGATGAGGTGACGTCCGGTGACCGCGGCGTAGACGAGCAGGAAGAGAAGGGCCGCGTTGGCCAGCAGGTCGGGCACGACCCGCCGGGAGACCTTGCCGACGAGAGGGAGAATCCCCGCCACGACGAGCGGCAGCGCAACGAAGAGTATGATCAACGCTCCTCCTCTATTTCATCAGCAGGCTGATCGCGCCCGCCACGATGATCAGGCCGGCCAGGCACCAGGCGAGGTAGTTCGCGTAATGCCCGTTGTGGGCCTTCTTCAGGATGGCCGTGAATTTCTCCCCGGCGACGGTGACGACCTTCTCGAAGACGAAATCGATGGGCCGGTCGACGGCCTTGAACAGGACGAGAGACAGCCCTTGGAGGGCCTTGACACCCTGCTCGTAGGGGTCGAATACCCGGGCCTCGGCCAGGTCGTAGAGCTTGTGGACGACGGGGAGTTTGTGGATGGGTTCGGAGGCGAGGTAGGCCTTGCGGCCGGCCTTCAGGAAGCCGTGACGGTGGAGGAGGAAGGCCAGGACGAGACAGCCGATCGAGATGAGGGCCACCGGGTTGAAGATGTCCAGGGCGTGGCTCGTGAAGTCGAGGGGGGCGCCGGCCGCCACGTGACCCGCGAGGATCGGCTGGATGAAGAGGGTCAGGGGGAGCTTGTTGTAGACGCCGAAGAGAATGCAGAGGGCCGCCAGGACGAGGATGGGGACGACGATGGCCGGTTGGCTCTCCTTGACCGCCGGGACCTCGCGCGTCCGTTCGCCGAAGAACACGGAATGCCCGGCCTTGAGGAAGGAGGCGAAGGTGAAGATCGCCCCGACCCAGGCGGCGATGGCGAAGACCGTGTAGCCCGATTCGAGGGCGCCGTGGAAGACCATCTCTTTGGAAACGAAACCGTTGAGCGGCCAGACCCCGGAAATAGCCAGGGCGCAGACGGTGAAACCGAAGGCCGTCAACGGCATTTCTTTCCGCAAGCCGCCGAGCTTCTTGAGATCGGTCGTGCCGGTCCGGTGTTCGACCGAGCCGGCGCTCAGGAAGAGGCCGCATTTATACAGGGCGTGGTTGATCATGTGGAAGATGCCGCCGGCGATGCCGAACGGCACGGCCGTCCCGATGCCGAGGATCATGTAACCGACCTGGCTGACGGCGTGATAGGACAGGAGCCGCTTGAAGTCCTTCTGGACGAGGGCCAAGAGGACGGCCAGGACGATGGTCACCGCCCCGACGACCATGAGCAGGACGGAGAGGCCGCTCCCCGGCCGGATCTTGAAGAAGTCGAGGGATATCCGGGCCAGGAGGTAGATGCCCAGCAGCTTCTCGAAGGCGGCCGGCAGGAAGGCCATGAAGGTTACGGGCGCGTCGACGGCGGCGTCGGGGATCCAGGTGTGGAAGGGCATGGCTCCGGCCTTGCCGGCGGCTCCGATCATCATCAGGACGAAGGCGACCGCGGCCAGCCCCGTCGGCTCGACGGAGACCTGGGACATGGTCAGCGTGCCGCTCACGGTCCACAGGAGACCGATGCCCAGGATCATCGAGAAGTCGCAGAAGCCGCTGATCAGGAGGGCCTTGACCGCGGTCCGGCCCGACGTCGGCCTGCCGCCGATTGTGACGAGGCCGTAGAGGGTGACGAGCAGGCCTTCCCAGAAAAAGACGAGGGGGACGAAGTTGTTGGCCAGCACCGCCCCGTTGGCGAAGGCCGCGGTCAGGAAGACGTAGGCGAAGAATTCCCGGGCCCGCGGCGCGTCCTTCATCTTGACCGTCGAATAGAGCGTGATCAGGATGAGGAATCCGGCCAGGGCGAGGAGGATGAAGCTCGAGAAGTGGTAGAGGCGGAGGTCGAAGTCGATGCCCATGCCGAGCCAGGGAACGTTGAACCGGAGGTCCTTCAGGGAGAAGAAGACGAAGCCGTAGTAGAGGAGGACGGCCGCGCCGGCCAAGGCCAGAGCGTCCCGGAGGAGGCGGAGCGTCCGCGGGATGATGAGGAGGACGACGGCCAGGACGGCGGGCAGGAGGATGGGGAGGAGAAGCATTTTGGGGGTCATCGGAGCCACCAACTCATCTCGGTTGTCGCGATGTTGACGAGCTTCATCGGGTAGGCGACGAAAAGCCCGGCCGCCAGGCTGAGGAAGGCCAGGACGGCGACGACCAAGACCATGGATTTCGTTCTCTCGGGAGCCGTCCGCTTGAGCTCACCCAGGAAAACCAGGCTGAAAACCTTGAACAGGTAGTACATCGTCAGGACGGCGGTGAAGAGGGCCGCGGCGGCGAGCCAGGTCCGGCCGGCCTGCACGGTCCCCATGATGACCAGGAATTTTGAGAAGAAGCCGCCGAAGGGCGGGATGCCGATGACGGAGAAGGAGCAGACGAGGAAGGCGATCGCCGTGACCGGCATCGTCTTGACGAGGCCGCCCATCTCCCGAATATCCTGGGTGTGGACGGCGTGGATGACGATCCCAGCGCAGAGGAAGAGCCCCGCCTTGGCCAGCCCGTGCATCAGGATGAAGAGCAGGGAGCCGGAGATCCCGGCCGCGTTGGCCATGCTGAAGCCGAGGAAGATGTAGCCGATCTGGCTGATCGTCGAATAGGCCAAGATCCTCTTGAGGTCGTTCTCCACAGCGGCCGCGCCTGCCGCGACGAGGCTGGAGACGACGACGACGATGGGAATGGCCTGCTGCCAACCCTCGGGCAGCCGGAAGGTGTAGAGGAAGAGGCGGGCGAAGGCGTAGACGCCGATCTTGACCAGGACCGCGGCGTGGAGCAGGGCGGTGACCGTCGTCGGCGCGACGCCGGCGTCCGGGAGCCAGGTGTGGAGCGGGACGGTGGCCGATTTCGAGAACAGGCCGAAAAGGATGAGCAGGACGGCCGTCCCCGGGACGAACGTGCCCCGCATGGCCGTGATGTCGAAGGTGTTGGTGACGCCGTAGATCTGGATGAAGCCGAGGAGCATGACCACGGCGCCGAAGAACGTCACCAGGAAGGCCTTGTCGGCCTTGCGGACGATGGCCGGCTCCCGGTAGAAGCCGATGAGCCGCCAGCAGCTGATGGCGATGATCTCCCAGAAGAGGTAGAGGAAGATGAGGTTCCCGGAGAAGACCAGGCCCATCATCGCCCCGATGAAGAGCAGGACCATCAGGTAGTATTCGTTCTGGTTCTCTTCCTTATGGATGTAGCCGATGGAGTAGACGACGATGAGAAAGCCGACGAACGACGACACCCCGGCCATGAAGATCGACAGCGGGTCGATGATCAGGACGAAGTCGAGGCCCAGGGCCAGACTCTTGCGCACGACGAGCTCCCCCCCTTGGAGAGCGAGGGGGATCAGGGTCAGCGGCAAGACGGCCGTCACGGCGCTCACCAGGATGGCCCAGACCGACCGGGTGCGTCTGGACAGCAGGCTGGCCAGGGGGGTCGCGAACGAGCCGACGATGGGGACGAGGATCGTTAGAAGGACGGTTGTTTCGGCATTCATTGGGACGGGTTGCCTTCCTTATTTTGAGGGCCAAGTATAGTGATGGACGGGGGGGTTGTCAAGAAATTCCACAGGCCGTCCTCATTTTTTAAACAGGTTTTTGCAGAGATAAAAATCGGTTGATTTTTCCCCTTGAATGTAGGATAAAAGAACGAATCCTCCGAGGAGAGTGAACAACATGCCCATCGAGATCCGCGAGGTCCTTTCCAGAAAAGACCTGAAGGCGTTCATCTACCTGCCTGAGAAGATCCACGCCGGGCACGAGAACTGGGTCCACCCCATCTACATGGACGACCGGAAGTACTTCGACAAGAAGAAGAACAAGGCCTTCGGCTACTGCGACACGATCCTCCTCCTGGCCTGGAAGGACGGACGGCCCGTGGGCCGGGCCATGGGCATCATCAACCACCGCTTCAACGAACACCGGAACGAAAAGACGGCCCGTTTTGGGTACCTGGACATCTACGAGGGCAAGGAGGCGCTCCACGCCATCCTCGGTTTCATCGAAGACTGGGCCCGAGCCAAGGGGATGACCAAGATCGTCGGTCCGTACGGCTTTTCCGACCAGGACCCCGAGGGCTTCCTCATCGAGGGCTTCGAGCACCGGGCGACCATCGCCACTTACTACAATTTCGAATGGATGCCGAAGTTCCTCGAAGACGAAGGCTATGCCAAGGACAACGACTGGTTCGTCTACAAGCTCGACGTCCCCAAGGAGCTGCCGGAATTCTATAAAAAGATCTACGAGCGGGCCATGAAGCGCGGCACCTACGAGATCATCGAGTTCCGCAAGAGGAAGGAGCTCAAGCCCTGGATCCGGCCCATCCTGTCGCTCATGAACGAATGCTACATGGCCGGCAACATCTACGGCTTCGCCCCTCTCGAAGAGGAGGAGATGGACGACCTGGCCAAGCGCTATCTCCCGGTCGTCGACCCGCGCTTCGTCAAGGCCGTCAAGAAGGACGGGGAGGCCGTGGCCTTCATCATCGCCATGCCCGACATGACCGAGGGCATCCGCAAGGCCAGGGGCCGCCTGCTCCCCTTCGGTTTCATCCGTGTCCTTCGGGCGGCCAAGAAGACAAAACAGCTCGACCTCCTGCTCGGGGCCGTCAAGGAGCAGTACAGGGGCCAGGGCCTCGACGTCCTCATGGGGGTCAAGACCCTCATGTCCGCGCACGAGGCCGGCTACGAGATGATGGACACCCACCACGAAATGGAAGCCAACGTCAAGGTCCGGGCCGAGATGGAGCGCATGGGCGGGACTATCTACAAGAAATACCGGGCCTTCTACAAGATGCTCTAGCAGGGACTGCCTTCAGAGGGACTGTCCCTCTGAAGGGGACAGTCCCTTTTTTATTTCGCGTCGGCCCAGTTCGGGCCGAAGCCCACACGCACCTTGAGGGGGACCCGGAGCTCGGCCGCTCCCTCCATGGCCTCACGGACCAGGGGCTCGACCTCCGCTTTTTCCATTTCAGGGACCTCAAAAACGAGCTCGTCATGGACTTGGAGGATCATGCGCGTCCCGAGCTTCCGGACTTCGAGTTCCCGGGCGGCGCGGAGCATGGCCACCTTAACGAGGTCGGCCGCCGAGCCCTGGATGGGGTTGTTGAGGGCGATCCGCCGGCCAGCCTGCTGGATGGTCCTGTCGGGCATGCGCAGCTCCGGGACCTGCCGTTTCCGGCCGAGGATCGTCTCGGAATAGCCCAGTTCGCGGGCTTCCTCGACAACCCTATCGAGGTAGGCCTTGACGCCTGGGAGTTCGCCGAAGTAGCGGTCGATGAACTTCTGGGCCTCGGCCGCCGATGTCCCCAACTCCTTGGCCAGGGAAAAGGCCGACGTCCCGTAGACGATGCTGAAATTGATGATTTTCGCCCGCCGCCGCGTCTCCTCCCCGGTACTGTCCCCAAAGACGAGCCGGGCGGTCTCCTCGTGGACGTCCCGGTCCTCGAGGAACGTGGCGATGAGCTTGGGGTCCTGCGAGAGATGGGCCAGGACGCGCAGCTCGATCTGGGAATAGTCGGCGGCCAGCAGGAGGTGCCCCTTATCCGGGACGAAGGCCCGGCGGAAGCGCGCCCCCCACGGGCCCCGGACGGGGATGTTCTGGAGGTTCGGGTCGCTCGACGACAGGCGGCCGGTGGAGGCCACGGTCTGGTTATAGGAGGTGTGGATGCGGCCCGTGGCCGGGTTGATGAGCTGGGGGAGGGCGTCGGCATAGGTCGACTTGAGCTTGGCCATCCGCCGGTAATCGAGGACGTGCCGAGCCAGGGGATGGACGGCCGCGAGCTCCTCGAGGATGTCCAGCGATGTGGAATAGCCCTTGGTGATCTTCGTCCGCCGGGCGGCCGGCAGTCCCAGCTTGTGGAAGAGGATGTCGGCGAGCTGGCGGGGGGAGTTGATGTTGAAGGCGCCGCCGGCGAGGGCGTGGATCTCCTTCTCGAGGCGTCCGAGCTCGCCCTCCAACTCCTTGGACATGGATTTCAGGACCCCGGGGTCGACGCGGACGCCGCAGACCTCCATGCGGGCCAGGAGCCCGATGAGAGGCCGCTCGATATCTTCGTAGAGCCGGTCGAGCTTCTTGGCCTCGATCTTTTTCCAAAGGATCCGGTCGAGCTCCAGGGCTAGGGCGGCGTCCTGGCAGGCATACGGGGCGGCCCGCTCGATCCCGACCTTATCCATCGTCAGCTCGTTCTTCCCCCGGCCGACGATGTCCTTGTAGGGCGTCTTGGTCGCCTGGAGGTAATGGAGGGCCAGCTTCTCGAGGCCGTGCTGGCCCCAGTTCGGCTCGAGAAGATAGGACAGGACCATCGTGTCCCGAGAGACGCCGGTCAGGCGCACGCCCTCGCGCTCGAGAACGATGAGGTCGTACTTGATGTTCTGGCCGATCTTGCGGACGGCCGGGTCCTCGAGGACGGGACGGAGGATGTCCAGGGCGCGCTTCTTGGGGATCTGGGGAGGAGCGCCCAGGTAGTCGTGGCCGACGGGGACGTAGAAGGCCTCTCCCGGGACGATGGAAAAGGACAGCCCGACGAGGCGGGCCCGGGTGGGGGAGGCGCTGTCGGTCTCCGTGTCAAGGGCCACTTCTCCGGCTGCGGCAATCCTGGCGGCGAGCGCCCGGAGCTCGTCCTCCTCGAAGATCGTGTGGAATTCTTTTTCGACCGGAGGCCGCGGCTTCTTCAGAAAGTCGGCGAGGAGGGAGGAGAACTCGAGCTCCTGGAAAAGCCGGACGGTCTCCTTCTCGTCGGGCGCCTGGACGGCGTAACGCTCGAGGTCGAGCTCGATGTCGAGGTCGCGGGTCACCGTGACGAGCCGACGACTGAGCTCGAGGAGCTCCCGGTTCTGGGTGATCCTCTCCCGGACGCGGGGGTTCTTGACCCGGTCGATGTTCCGGAGGAGGTTGTCGAGGGAACCGAACTCCTGGATGAGGGACTTGGCCGTCTTCTCGCCGATCCCGGGAACGCCGGGGACGTTGTCCGTCGGGTCGCCCCAGAGGGAGAGGACGTCGACGACCTCCCCGGCGCCGACCCCGAAGACGTCCTTGACGGTCCCCGCGTCGACGGTCGTTTCCTTCGACGGATTCCAGACAGACGTCATGGTGTCGACGACCTGGAGGAGGTCCTTGTCCGTGGTCACGATGACGGTCAGGATCCCCTTCGCCGCCGCCCGCGCGGCCAGCGAGGCCAGGGCGTCGTCGGCCTCGTACTTCGGGTACTCGGCCGTGGCCACCCGCAGGGCCCGCAGGACGTCCTTGAGGACCGGGAGTTGGGCGGCGAGGTCGTCGGGCATGGGCTTGCGGTGGGCCTTGTATCTTTCGGATTCCTTGCGGTCTTTGGTCTCCTCATGGCGGAAGGTCGGCCCCTTGACGTCGAAAACGACGCCCATATAGTCGGGTTTTTCCTTATCGACGATCTTGCGCAGGGCGTTGAGGAAGCCGTAGATGGCGCCCGTCGGGAAGCCGCCAGAGTTGGCGAGGCCCTGAATGGCGTAATAGGAACGGTAGAGGAGGGAATGCCCGTCGATGAGGAAGAGGCGTTTCGGACTCAGTCGTACCTGCCTTCGACGATCTGTCCGAGGATCGTCTTGTGCTGGTCCTCGATCATCCGTTCGATCCGCTCCCTGACGTCGGGCAGGTTCATGAAGGCGGTGTAAAAGGCCCTTTTGGAGGCGAGCAGCCGGCCCGACTTGTAGATCAACGATTCGATGTACTGGGCCGCGAGCCCCTTGTCCTGGGTTTGGACGATGTAGGCGTCTCCCCTGTATTCCACCCTGGTGTTGTAGCCGCTCATGAAGGCCGTCTCCCCTCATTATACTCGTCCGGGCGGCCGGTTCAAGCCCGATTTCCCCGGCCCGGGTGAATTTGACAACCGGGTCCCACTTGGTATAATAAGATGAAATTTTTTCGAGGACGATCATTTGGAGACGACGATGCTGATCGATATCGACCGCCTGCCGAAGGAAGGCCTCCGCCTGTCCCGGGATTTCGAGTTCCTGAACCTGGACCTGGTCGAGGAGAACGCCGTCTTCCTCGAGCCGGCCCACGCCGAGGTCGCCGTCCGTCTTATCGGCGAGGAGATCCTCGTCCGGGGCGAGATCACGGCCCAGCTGAGCTTCGTCTGCTCGCGCTGCTTGACCCCGTTCGAATTCCCCGTGGCCAGCAAGTTCGACCTGGTCTACCTCCCCGAGGAGCTCGACGCCCTGTCCGAGGAGCTGTCCGACGAGAAGATCGACCAGATGTACTACAGCGGCCGCCAGCTCGACCTGCGGGCCGTGGTCCTCGAGCAGCTGAACCTGACATTCTCGGCGAAGCCCCTGTGCGCGCCCGGCTGCGAGGGGATCTGCGCCGTCTGCGGCGAGCTCATCCGCGACGCCAAGTGCTCGTGCCTCGTCAAAGAGTCCGATCCCCGTTGGAATAAAATCAAATTCAACGTGAGAGACAAGAGTTAAATGCCTAATCCAAAGAGACGCCATTCGCCGACGAGAAAAGGGAAACGCCGGGCCCACGACGGGCTCACCATTCCTACCTTCTCCGTCTGCCCCAAGTGCGGCAACCCCAAACTGCCGCACCGGGCCTGCCCCGAGTGCGGGCACTATAAGGGACGGCAGGTGACGGAAGGGACCGAAGACTGACCCGGGTTCCGCGCATGAGAATCGCCGTCGATGCGATGGGGGGGGATTTCGGCCCTAAGGCCACCGTGCCCGGAGCTCTCCGGGCGGCCGAGGATTTCGGCGTCGACATCCTGCTCGTCGGCCTTGAGAACGCCATTCGCCGGGAGGTCGACCAGACGGGCCTCCGCAACTCCCGGGTCATGATCATCGACGCCCCTGAGGCGATCGGCATGGGCGATAGCCTCCTCGCCTTCCGAAAAAAGAAGGCCTCCTCCATCCGCGTCGGGGCCCAGCTCGTCAAGGACGGCCGGGCCGAGGCCTTCGTCAGCATGGGCAATACCGGGGCGGTCGTCTATATCTCCCGCGACGTCTTGGGTTCCCTCCAAGGCGTGGACCGGCCGGCCCTAGCCCTCCTCGTCCCCGGCGTCGAGGGGCAGACCCTGCTCCTCGACGTGGGGGCCAACGCGAACTGCCAGCCCCATAACCTGGTCCAGTTCGCGGTCATGGGCAAGATCTTCATGGAGGCGGTCGTCGGCCTGTCCGACCCCCGGGTGGGCCTGATGAGCATCGGCGAGGAAAAAGGCAAGGGCAACGACCTCGTGCGCCAGACGTTCGACAGGCTCCAAGCGGCGCCCCTGCGCTTCATCGGTAACGTCGAGGGGAAGGACCTATTCTCCGGCGTCGCCGACGTCATCGTCAGCGACGGGTTCACCGGGAACGTGGCTCTCAAAGTCTCGGAAGGGGTCGTCCAGAACGTCCTGTCGATGGCCCGCCACGAGATCACCAAGAACATCTTCGCCAAGCTCGGCTACCTCCTCATGAAGCGGCACCTGAAGAAGATCTACAAGAAGGTGGATTATTCCGAATACGGCGGCGCCCAGCTCCTCGGCGTCGCTGGCGTCTGCATCATCGGCCACGGCCGGTCCAACGCGACCACCGTCCGCAACGCCATCCTTCGGGCCCGGGAGTTCGTTGCGAACCGGGTCCAGGAGAAGATCCAGGCGGAGATCCTGCGCTACGAACACGCCCTTAAAGGAGGGGACGCATGAGACGCTTCGAAGGACGGGTGTCGATCGTCACCGGCGCTTCCCAGGGGATCGGCGAGGCCATCGCCTGCGGCCTCGCCGCCGAAGGGGCGGCCGTCGTCCTCGTCGACGTGCAGCTCGATAAGCTCGAGGCCGTGGTCCGGTCGATCGTCGATGCCGGCGGCAAGGCCGAGGCCCACCAGGCCGACGTCGCCGACGCGGCCGCCGTTAAGCGCGTCGTCGGTGCCGTCGCCGCCGCGCACGGCCGGATCGACCACCTGGTCAACAACGCCGGCATCACCCGCGACGGTCTGCTCATGCGCATGCGGGAGGAGGACTGGGACGCCGTCCTCCGGGTCAACCTCACGGGGACCTTCAACTTCTCCAAGGCCGTCATCCGGACCATGATCGCGGCGAAATACGGCCGAATCGTCAATATCGCCTCGGTTACGGGCCTCATGGGCAACGCCGGACAAGCCAACTACGCGGCCTCCAAGGCCGGCGTCATCGCCTTCGCCCGGTCCCTGGCCCGCGAAGTCGGCGCCCGGGGCATCACCGTCAACGCGGTCGCCCCCGGGTTCATCGCGACGGCCATGACCGAGGGCCTCCCGGAGGACACCAAGAAGGCCTTCCTCGAGATCATCCCCATGAATAAATTCGGGCTTCCCAAAGACGTAGCGTCTGCGGTATTATTCCTACTCTCCGACGACGCCGCTTATATCACGGGCCAGGTGGTCAGCGTGAACGGCGGCATGTATATGTAGGCGGTCCGCCATCATCTGTATCATTTTTGTTTGAGGAGGACAGTATGGAAAGAGACGAACTGCTCAAGAAAGTCAGGGCGATCGTTTCGGACAAGCTAAGCATCAGCGAGGAGCAGGTCACCGAAGACGCGTCCTTCATCGATGATCTTGGCGCCGACTCGCTGGATACGGTCGAGCTGGTCATGGCCCTGGAGGACGAGTTCGGGCTGGACATCCCCGACGATCAAGCCGAAAAGATGACCACGGTGGGCAAGGCCATCGACTACATCGTCGGCCACGCCAAGTAAGTCCGCCGGCCTTTTTTCTTACGGATCGTTCGCAAAATGGACAGGGAACGTTTCCCCGGCCGCCGGGTCGTCGTCACGGGCCTCGGCCTGGTTTCGCCGCTGGGAACGGGGACGGAAAAAAACTGGCAGGCCCTGCTCCACGGTGAAAGTGGCATTGCGTCCCTGACCCGGTTCGATGTCGCCCGCTACACGACGCGCTTCGGCGGCGAGGTCAAGGACTTCGACCCCCTCCTGTTCATCGACCGCAAGGAGGTCCGCAAGATGGACCTCTTCATCCGCTTCGCCATGGCCGCGGCCCAGCTGGCCGTGGAGGATGCCGGGATCCCCCTCGGCGACCTCCAGTCGGACCGGGCCGGCACCTATGTCGGCTCGGGGATCGGCGGGATCGGCTCCATCGAGGAGTGGCACTCCGTCCTCCTCGAAAAGGGCCCGGAGCGGGTTTCGCCGTTCTTCCTCATCCAGACGATCATCAACGAGGCCTCGGGCCAGATTTCCATCCGCTACGGCGCCAAGGGCCCCAACTGCGCCAACGCGACGGCCTGCAGCACCGGCACCCACGCCGTAGGCGACTCGTTCCGGATGATCGCCCGAGGCGAGGCCGACATCATGATCGCGGGAGGGGCCGAGGCGCCGCTGACGCCGCTCAGCCTGGCCGGCTTCAACGCCTTGAAAGCGCTGTCCGAGAGGAACGACGCGCCGGCCAAGGCCTCGCGGCCGTTCGACGCGCAGAGAGACGGTTTCGTCATGGGCGAGGGGGCCGGTGTCCTCATCATCGAAGAGCTGGGCCGAGCATTGCGGCGGGAGGCCCGGATCTACGCCGAGATCATCGGTTACGGGATGACGAGCGACGCCTATCACGTCGCCGCGCCCGCGCCCGACGGCGACGGAGCCGTCAGGGTCATGCGCCGGGCTATCGAGGACGGCGGAGTGCGGCCGGAAGACGTCCAGTACATCAATGCCCACGGCACGTCGACGCCGTTCAACGACAAGACCGAGACCCTGGCCATCAAGAAGGTCTTCGGCGGGCATGCGCGTCGGGTGGCCGTCAACTCGACGAAATCCATGACCGGCCACCTGCTTGGCGCCGCGGGCGGCCTCGAGGCGGGGGTCACGGCCCTCTGCCTCTTCCACCAGGTCATGCCGCCGACCATCAACTACGAGTTCCCCGACCCGGAGTGCGACCTGGACTACGTCCCGAACGTCGCCCGGAAGGCGGAAATCATCCACGCGCTCAGCAACTCCTTCGGTTTCGGCGGGACCAACGGCTCGCTCCTGTTCAAGAGATTCGAGAAACCGTAGGGCCGGGTCCCCGGCCTTGCTAGGAGCGGGACGCGGCTTTTATAAAGAGGAGAGGACACATGAACATTCTCGTTTGCGTCAAGCGGGTTCCCGACACGGAATCCCGGATCCGGATCCAGCACGAGACGAAATCGATCGCCGAAGACGGGCTGAATTTCGTCATCAGCCCCTACGACGAATACGCCGTCGAGGAGGCCCTGAAGCTCAGGGAAGCCAAGGGAGGGACGGTCCGCGTCGTTTCCGTGGGAAAGGACGCGGCCGTCGCCGTCCTCCGCAAGTGCCTGGCCATGGGGGCCGACGAGGCCTTCCTGGTCAAGGACGATTCCCCCGAAACTTACGACGGGCTCCGGACGGCCCGCATCATCGCCCGGGCCGTGGAGCGGAAGTTCGCCGGGACGGACCTCCTTCTTTTCGGGAAGCAGTCGGTGGGCACCGACAACAGCCAGGTTCCGGCCATGGTCGCCGAGCTCCTCGGTCTGCCCCAGGCGACCGTCGTGACCAAGCTCGAGGTCGAAGGGACGTCCGCGACGGCCCTCCGCGAGATCGAGGGGGGGATGGAAAAAGTCGTCCTCTCCCTTCCCGCGGTCGTCACCGCCCAAAAGGGCCTGAACGAGCCCCGCTACGAAACGCTCAAGGGCATCATGGCCGCTAAGAAGAAGGATATCCCGGTCGTCAAGCTCGAAGAGCTTGGCCTCGGGCCGGACGAGCTTGCCTCGCAGGTCGAGGTTACCAGCCTGGACGTCCCGGCCCAGAGACAGGCCGGGAAAATCCTGAAGGGCGATCCGATCGAGACGGCCCGCGAGCTCGTGCGCCTCCTCCGGGCCGAGGCCAAGGTCATATAAAGGAGAGGGACGATGATCGCCGTATTCATGGAAACGCGGGACGGGAAGATCAAGAAGAGCTCGCTCGAAGCCCTCTCCGAGGCCAAGCGCCGGGCTGGCGAGATGGGTGTCGAGACAGCCGCCATCCTGGTCGGCGGCGCCGTCGCGGACCTAGTCCCGAGCGCATTCGCGCTTGGAGCGGCCAAGGTCTATCTTATTGAAAATAAGTCTCTTGTGGACTATTCCTCGCAAGCATACGGGCTGGCCCTGGCCGAATTCGTCGGGGAGGTGAAACCCGCGGCCCTCTTTTTCGCGGCCACGGCCATGGGCCGGGACCTCGCGCCACGGGTCGCCGCCCGGCTAGGCGCGGGCCTCGCCTCGGATTGCGTGAAAATCGCGGTCAAGGCCGGAGCGCTCGAGTTCACCCGGCCCATCTACGCGGGCAAGGCGTTCCTGTCCTTGACCCTGAGATCCACGCCCAAGCTGGCCACCCTCCGGCCGAACGTCTTCCCGCTTGGCGAAGCCGTTCCCGGTGCCGGGGAAGTCGTCAAGATGGACGTCACGGTCCCCGACGGAACGGTCAAGGGCCGCGTCGCCGAGGTCCTGAAGGAAGAAAGCGCCGAAGTCGACGTAACCGAAGCGGACGTGGTCGTTTCAGGCGGCCGCGGCCTCAAGGGGCCGGAGAACTTCGTCCTTCTCCACGACCTCGCCGCCGTCTTCCCGCGAGCCGCCGTCGGCGCCTCGCGCTCGGCCGTCGATTCCGGCTGGATCGGCCACCAGCACCAGGTCGGCCAGACCGGCAAGACCGTCTCCCCCAACCTTTATGTAGCCGTGGGGATTTCCGGGGCCATCCAGCACCTGGCCGGGATGTCGTCCTCCAAGGTCATCGTGGCCGTCAACAAGGACGCCGAGGCGCCGATCTTCAAGGTGGCCGACTACGGCATCGTCGGCGACCTCTTCGAAGTTGTGCCCCGGCTCAGGGACGAACTGAAGAAGGCCCTGGCCGACTAGGTCTCACTTATACGGGTCGACGGGCGTCTCCTTCGTAATGTCGAGGAGCAGCCGGTTCGTCGCCGACCGCGTTTCGCCTACGCTCGTGACGAAGATAGCCGGGTCGTCCCTGACCGGGCACTTGTTCTCGCAGATCCCGCATCCGGTGCAAAGCTCGATGTCCATCACCGGAGCCTTCTGGACGGCGACCGAGCCGTCGGGGAGCTTGGTCTCGATCTCGAGGAACTTTATGGCTTTCGGCGAGACGGGGCAGTGTTCCTCGCAGACGATGCACGGTTTGCCCAGGACGTAGGGGATGCAGCGGCTCTTGTTGACCCAGGCCGTGCCGATCTTGACTTTGTTCTTCTCTTCGATGGTCAACTTCTTGATCGCTCCCGTCGGGCAGACCTGTGTACAGAGCGAACAGTAGTATTCGCAGTAGCCGACCTTCATGTCCAACCTGGGCGTATAGATTCCCTCGGGGCCGGCTTCGGTCAGGACCGGCTGAAGGGCGCCCGTCGGGCAGGCGCGCATGCACTGGGCGCACTTGACGCATTTGGCCAGAAACTTGTTCTCGGGAAGGGAGCCTGGCGGCCGGATGAGCTTGAGGGAGGCCCGCTTGTGGACGGGTGTCAGGCGGAAGAAGGGGATGGCCACGACACCGAGGAAGGTCGTCAGGAGGAGTTTCCGCCGCGACAAATCGACGTTCGAAACGTTGGTCATTTTTTCGGGCCGGGCGGAAACCGGGAAACGGATGGCGCCGGTCGGGCAGATCGAGGCGCAATTCTGGCAGTAGATACACTCGCCGCTTTTCCACTTCTCGTTCGGATACGGCTGGGCCTGCGTCTCGCAATGCTGGGTGCAGAGGCCGCACTTGATGCATTTCTCCTCGTCGATCTTGAGTTTGAACAGGTTCCCGCGGCTGAGGAGGCCGAGGAGGGCGCCGGTCGGGCAGAGATAACGGCACCAAAACCTTTCCTTCTGGGCGTTGAGCGCGACCGCGCCGAGGAAGAGGAGGCCTATGGAGAACCCCTGGACGAACGTGACGTTGATGGTCCAGTTTTCGAGGGCCTGGGAGACCGAACGGGCCAAGCCCGTGATTCCGAGGCCGTAGAGGACGCCGTTCAGGCTGGAAAGGACGTAGGCCAACGAGGGGAACACGGCCGTAGCGAAGGACCGGGTCAGGAACGAGAAGGGGTCGAGGTATCCGGCCAGGTCCAAACCGAACAGAGCTCCGGCCAGGACGATGATCAGAATGTAGTACTTCCAGGCCAGGCTCGATTTCTCCTCCCGGGGCGGCTTGAGGAACTTCGTCTTCTTGAAGGCGAATGAGGAGAACTGGTGGACGGCCCCGAGCGGGCAAACCCAGCCGCAGAAGACGCGGCCGAAAAGGATGGTGGCCACGACCGTGATCAGCGCGAAAGCGAAATAGGCGTAGACAAGACGGGCCGAAACGATGGTGACAAGGGCGAGAAGCGGGTCGAAATGGAAGAAGCGCTGGACGGTCGAGCCGATGTAATCCTCACCCGTGTAATGGGCACCGAGCAGAAGATAGAGGAAGAGCCCGAAGAACGCCGTCTGGCAGGCCATCCGGAGGAGCTCGAGGACGCGGTGCTTCCTAGATTTTTCTCTTTTCAAGGCGAACCTTCTCCAGTTCGAATTCTCCGAGACCCCTCTCCCGGGCGTAACCGAGGTAGGGAAGCTCGCGCGGCGCGACCCCGAAGAACGAGGCCCCCAGGGCGTCCACGGCGACGGGGTCCGTCCCGGCGACGACGGTTTTCATGAGCTCGGTGTCGGAAATGCGCCCGCCCTGCGGCCCGTTGCGGACGAGGATGCGGTAGGCGTCGAGAACGGTCAGCTGGGGCTTGAAGAAGGCGGCCAGGTCGACCACGGCCTTGTCGAGGCTCTGGTGGAACTGGTTGCGGGCGCCTCCGGTCGCGCCGAGCCAATTCTTCATGCCCATGGTCAGGCGGCAGAGCGAATGGTGCTTGGCGATGGGAACGTTGATGATCTTGTCGGCCTCGACGACGTCGAGGACGATTTCCCATTCCTTGATCC
>Ga0315284_10004767_pt1 | contig 19276 bp, 14 predicted proteins | sample YL17G09_16_MG_FD_203696 | JGI IMG/M metagenome (GOLD analysis project Ga0315284, IMG submission 203696) | Sediment microbial communities from Yellowstone Lake, YNP, Wyoming, USA - YL17G09_16 | ecosystem: Environmental > Aquatic > Freshwater > Lake > Sediment | place: USA: Wyoming | collected... | reverse complement strand
TCCTTAGTGCGAGCTATTATTATGCCCCTTGGGTATGGCGATAATCAATTGAAAGGATGTCTACCCTTCCCATCCGGAGGCATTCAAACCCAGCACGTCCCTCAACTCGTGAAAGATTTGGGACCTAATATTGGTATTGGCACGGGCGGAGGCATCCACGCGCACCCTATGGGATCAATTGCAGGAGCAAAAGCTTTCCGACAAGCTTACCAAGCGGTGATGGAAGGACAATTCGACTTGAAAAAATACGCCAAAGAGAAGAACTTGGAAGAATTAGGTGTCTCACTGGGCATGATGGAAATGGCCCACGATGGCTTGAAGGGAATCATGAAAGGGAAGAAGTAAATTTTCTTTAATACTATTTCCTCAATAAAATTTTTTATTCATTTTTTTTAACTATTACTTTTATTCTTGAAAGAATCGTTCTAATTTTTACTTAGCACAAAAAACTTTAATCTTTATAAAATCTATCGCTATAGAAATGGATTTTCAAAAAATAAATAAAATAATAATTAAAAATAAAATAAAAAAAAGTTCAATAAATAATTATAAAAAAAATTTAGATTTAATAACTCATTCGGTTTTTTCCGCCTTAGATTTGGTTCTCGACAGTAAGTACACGTCCTCGAGAACGTTTATGCATTCGATTAAAACCTGATTGGATTTGGATTTAACTTCGTATTGTTTCTTAATTATGTTTAGTAGATATTTTGGAAACATGGTTGAGATGTTGAAATCGGACAATAACGCGTAATATTCCACTTTTTTCTCGTCCTGAAAGACCTGGATCAACTGGTTTTCCCAGAGTATTTTTAATGTTTCGTCCACGTTATCAACGCCTTTCTTCTTGAGCTTTTCCAACTCGCTTTTGGTAACGATAGCCGTTCTAAGCAGTTTTATTGTTATGTACGCTTGAGGATTTATAAGTACGCTCATTATTTTAAGCGTGTCTTCTTCGGACGGACGATATTTCTGAAAATACTTTTTAACTGCCGTCACGTAATCTTCCGCTAGTCTCTCCGGTAATCCCTTTTCGGCAGGATTTTTGACTAATTGAGAGGGAGGCTTTCTTAGAGCAATAATATCGCCGGTAAGAAATATTAATTCGGAGGGCATACCTTTGACCGAGGCTTCTTTTATAATTTCTCGCTTTATTAATTCGATTAATACGGCGTCTATGTCCACGAGACCGTATTCGTATTTGTCTCTAAGCCATACCACAAGCTCCGATTTAGATACTACGCTTTCCTCTCGCAATCTATTGATAATAATTCGTTTAATTTCGTCTTGATAAGTAATGGCAAGAAGTTGTTCTTCGGTAAGCGTTGGAAAAATAGATAACTGCTGAAACACGGTTGGAATTACTTTCTCTAAAGCCCCTTCTTCGTACGCTTGAATAATCATGCGCATGCAATCAGCCATGCCCCCTTCGTAAAGGTCAGGATCGTCGTCTAAAGATAACAGTAAAAGCAAGTAAAAAGATTTTTCGGGGCCAGTGTAGTACGACGCGATGTTTAACGGTCCGACCATCATGCTTATCATTCCAGCTTCTCTGCTATATTCGTGCGTGCTATACACTTGCATAAGCGTTTTTTCGGAAATATTAATTTCTTCGGGATATTTTCCTAAGAGCTGTGTGCCTACTCTATCGTCCCATCTCATTGTAACTAATCCAACGGGCATTTACTTGGCACCTCCTTTAATTTTAGACAACAATTTTCCATGTTTTTCAGGAATAACCTCTTTTTCTTTTACGCCTAAGACATCTTTCAAAGATAGACCTATGCTATTCCAATCGTCTTCGAATTGTTTAGAAATCATTTCTTCTTTAGTATCGGTTAACAACGATTCGGAAATTTCTCGTTCTGCTTTAATTGCCTTTTTAATGGCTCTCGCTTTTTTAACGAACTTTGGAATTCTTGCGATTTGAATTGCTTTGTACGACATTAAAGCTCCAGCAACGGCAGAAATTGCAGTAACAACCATGATAAAGTAGAACGTAGGGATTCCAGGGAATATCTCCTGCATCTGGACGACAATTGTAATATCAACTTCGTCCGAGACGTAATCTTCTTTAGATATTTTTATGGTTCCGGTAAGCGTGTTAGAAGCGAAGAAAGCTTCGTACTTATCGGTTTTGAATTCAAGCTCGTAAACGCCGGGCTCGACCTCGTCGAACTCTAACTCGTCGTTTCCAATTTCTAACACAACCTTAGCCCCTGTTAACGGTGCGTTTCCTTTTGTAGGATCGGTTAATTTTATTGAAAGCGTTATTTTTTTACCCTTAACAACGCTAACTTGTTTGTCCTTAAATTCACTGCCAAGTTCGTTTTCGAAAGTTCTTAAATTAATGGTTAACGAAATCGTAGCAATTTTATCGTCGTAATTATTTTTAGCTAAACGAACAATAAGAGTATAAGATCCAATTGGTTTGGTTTCAGTATCAAAATCTACAACATATTGATTTTGTGCGTTAACAGATAAAATACCAGCTCCGCTATCAATAAAGACGCCCGCATCGGAATATTGTTTCCAGGTGTAAGATTTAACGTTTAAATTCGGAATATTCACTTTTAGATCTCTGTCTATGTAGGTAAATGTGAAATTAACGGCATCCTTTATGTATATACTATAACTTAAAGTTGAAACTAAATCCCCGTTTCCATTAAGTAATGTCAAGCGTGGATTTACGATTAAATCCAAGTCTTTTGACACTAAAGTACTATAGTGCGTAATACTAGGCGTAAATCTAACAGTGTAACTGTCAGCATCGATTAAAGAAGTATTAAAAGTCACCTTATAATATTCATATTCCGCATCGTAAGTAGCGATACCGTTAATATCTTGGCCTCTAATTTCATAATTAATCGTTCCAAAATTTTCGTAGTATGTCGTTCTTGTATTTGTTATCGTGAAATCTAAATTAAATGTAACATATCGATTTGCATTAATCTTATACGACGATAATTTTGTATTTTTGCTTAAACCTGATAAAATTAACGTTCCGAATATTCCATAGTCATTGAAATAATATGTTGAGGCTCCAATAGTTAAATTTAGTTTAGCATTGGATATTGAAATGTAATTACCATTGTTATCTTTCAATCCTGTTATTGTTAATATAACATTTTGATCTGACCACTGTTCAGAACCGGGACTTACAACAAACAACGAATTATTAGTAAAACTTAAAACAGCTTTTGATTTATTATATGTTTCAAGATATTCGTTCCAATAATACAACTGAACGTATTCGACTAAGATTTTTACATCAAATAAAAGATTATTGGTCGTATTTCCTATTTTAAATAAGAATTGGTTGTCTACAGGATAAATTATTCGATCGTCAATCGTTAAATTCCCCGTTCCATCATTTCGTCCGTAATTTAAATCGTATTTAGCTCCCTCATTTGTAGTGATATTTGTTATGAAATCTTTTGGATTTTTAATGCTCCTTGTGAGATTGCGGCAATTTTCAATCAAAAATGTTATATTTTGTATTGCCCATCCATTTCCATCAGAAGGTAATATTATTGAATCCGTAGCGTTAAATCTATAATGAACGACATTAATTTTATCTCGGATAAAGCCGGCTGTAGCAACTACATTTATAGGGTCCGTGAAATTCCCTGCTATTGTAAACGCAAATTGATTATTGTTAGTAATACTTTTAATGTTCAAATTATCAATTACTAAATTAGTCCAAGTTCCGTTTGAGGCTCCTCCAGGATAATAAATATAATTACTAGTATTAACTTTACCTCTCCAAGTCCATTTAACACCATTTGGATCTGTTATTGTGATATAAATCTGATTTTCAGACACCACAATTTGTTTTACATTATATAGATTGAACTCTATACGGTTTAAATTCCAATCGGTCGAAGGATATGGCAAGCAAAACTTAAGATCGTAATTATTACCCTCCGCTTGTTTATAAATACTCTCCTTTATAGTAAATTCTTCGTAATTTGTTCCGTACGCTTTAATAGTCATGTTAGCGTTCTGACGCCAATACACTTCTACCGGTGAATCGTCGTTTTCCGATTGGTTTATTATCAGATCGTTGTTTTTAACATTTAATATAGAGGTGAGTTTTTCGGGAAGACTATATCCACTTCTTTGAGCCGATATTTCAATTACATATGTTGTAACTTCTAATTGCTTCGTATCAATAACGACTTGGTGCCTTCCTATATTTTCTAAGTCTCTTGGAATTGAACCAGTTAAGACCGTAGTTATGCCTTTAAAAATTTTATATGTCATTGTGTCTGCATAAGTTGGTACTAAAAATTCTTCAATTGGGGGATCTCCTGCCATAGTAACATTAAATAAATATCGAATAGTTAACTGCGTTCCCCACGTTGCCTCAATATCGTCTGTTGGATTTAAGGAAACTATCATGGTTTGATACTCGCTTGGATTTGTTGAAGCTTTTAAAATGTAAGTGGTTTTTGACGAGATTTCAAAATTAAATCTATTTTCTGTAGATAAGCCTCCAGTAGTAATATTAAAATTTACATCGGTCCAAAAGAAAATTCTTAGACTATAATTTGTATTAATTATTGTTGAGGTTGAATTCAACCATCTTAGCGTAGCTTTTCCGTTTTGGTCTGTGGTTAAGTTTACAATAGTTTCTCCATTATCATATCTAGTCAAGTTCAATTTAGCTCCTGGAATTGGCGGATTTAAAACAGATGTCGATAATACAGTAAAGTTTACGGTTGTCAGATTCGTGTATACTGTAATAGCCGTATTCGGAATGTTTATAGTGCCATTAGCTAATTTAATTAACGGCGGATTATAATTATTGTTTCGATAGTTGACTGTATAATTGTAAGGCAATGAATTTACCCACCAAAATTTAGCTGTTCCATTTTGTTGAATCGTACAATTTTGAATTTCTCCAAAACCAGTCGTCTTATTACCAACAGTTATATAACCAGATTCAACGGGGGCTCCATCGGCGTCTAAAACGGTAAATGTGTGAGAACTAACTCTGCATTTTAAGGTGATATCAGGTACAATGCCTGTTATTATTGGAATAGCATTTGACGTTTTATTTACAATTACAGTAAGGATTGGTTTAACATTTGACGACATATACACTGTGAAATTATAAGAGCCATACTCTATATCTTCAAAATTAGCGCTCCCGTCTGAGCCCGCTATTTTACTTTGTTTTAATACTGATCCATCATACATTGAGATATTTACGAGAGGAATTACGTTGATTCCGGCATAATCTTTAGCAATCACTTTCACAGTAGATTTTCTTATTTGTTCCTCGTTAAGTTTAGTCGGTAATGTTCTATTAAAACTATAGATCCAAGCTATATCTTCCGGTGTAAGGACGCGGTCAAAAATTCTAACGTCGTCCATTTTACCTCGGAACAGTTCGCCGCCCCAATATCCAAGGTGTAAATAGGAATTAGAATCAGCTATTTGGCCTAAACTCGAACCTCCCGGGGTAACAGTTGCTTGTTGTCCATCTATATACATTTTAGCTCCCGTTTGATAATTATACGTTCCAACACAATGATGCCATTTATTCAGAGTTAAAGATTCATAAGCAGTTCCAGTTGTACCATAAATATAATACTGTCCAGAAGATGTGGTCACGTAAAATTGTGGATTAGTTCCTGCGTTATTACCTCCTTGCGTTCCAAATTCAAATAAATAATCTTGACTATTTTTTCTGATCGCGGTTTGCGATCCATCAGTTAAATTTACCCAAAACGAAATAGATATATTGTATCTGGGACTTAACCATGTGCTATCAGGAATTTCCACGTAATCGCTACCACTGAAAGAAAGACTATTATTCTCAATTTTTGGAGAGCCATATGATGAGGTACCATATTTCGTTCCATCATTGTTATTTCCGCTTGAATCTTTAACATCTTGTTCAAACCGATACCAAGCCCCTCCAAAACGTTCGTCTATAAAATAATTATCTGCTTTTCCAACAGTAGGATTTCCGTAATATAAATACGTATCCTGCTCTAATTTATTTGGTCCTTTAGCAATATCCGTCTCGAACCAAACCGTTACTAAACCAGATTTAGGTAGATTTATTTTATAATAATAGTTTCGTAATACTCCGTTCTCTACAATTCTTATATCTTCTAAATCATCTTGAATTTTACTCCCTAATATAGCATAATTGAAAATAATTGATACTCCTTGTTTTGTTAGAGCTATCGAAGATGGATTAGTAATATTTATCAAATTTCGATATAAAAAAGAATTATTCCACCATTGAATAATACTTGGCTTCGGTTCTTCCGTAGAAATAAATTCGTTTTTGTTAGTATCTTTATTTTTTTCGTTTGTTTCGACTGGATTCGACGAAAAATTAAATAAGTTAAAAGCATAAAAGCTTGAGACAAAGAAAATCAAAAGGATCAAAGTTGTCTTTATTCGGTTTTGCGTTTTAAAATTTTTATGTGCTATAATCATCACTTTTTATTAGATTGTTTTTTTTATCTTTTAAAAAAAGAAATTAAAAGATTAGTTACATTATTATTGAAAAAAGATGTTTATAAATCCTTTTATTTAATTACCCAAATATTGCCAACTATTACAAATTTATTTTATTAATTATACTTAGAGCCGCAATAATTAAATACGAATAACGGCAATTTCGAAGACTGATAGACGAATTCGAGAAATTATATCTATTTGGTTATTATTAGAATAGAAAGTTTAATTTTGAATATATAAAGTAAACCAAATTAAATTAATATTAATTTTTCTTTAAAAACAAGAAAATTTTTCTCTTTTTGGGGCTGTCTGGATTATCTATTATAAAATTACCGTCTAAACTAGTATTATCAGCAATAATCTTACCTATTTCTTTCATTATTTCGTCGGTTTTCGGATAAAATTGAAAAACCATTTTTGAGTTACTCTTTAAAATTTTTTCAAAAGTACCAAATAAATTAATTACTTTATTTCGCATACTAATGTTATTAACGTCTGTAAAAATCCATTGTAAAGCTGAAATAGAGATAATTGCGTCGAACGAACATGGTTTAAACGGAGAAAAACACATGTCTGCTGTTATTGGATTTAGATCTTTAATATCATAACACTTTAAAAAATCGTATATAATATCAAGATCAACCACATTATATCCAATTTCTTTTAAATAAAACGAAGTAAATCCTGGACCGCATCCGGCGTCTAATATTAAGATATTGTTCTTTTTTTCGAGATTAAGGATCTCTAGCGCTCTAATAGTAATTCTTTCTTGAATCTTCATTACGCTTTTAGAATTAGCGTATTTATTTAGAACATCCCCTCTAAAATAATCTGAAACGGCCTTAAATTGTTCTTCGGGTCGATTTATTTTTACGTTAAAATTATAATCGTTATTCAATCTTAAATTATCTTGATTTTTCTATTATATAATATGAGAAATCGTAAATTTTATTAAATTTTTATAATTACCATAATTTATTTATTGATTAAAAAAATTTGAATAAAGTAAAATGATAAGATTTGTCTGAGAAAGAAGAGAAACTAGTAGTAAGAAAGGCAACTTTGAATTTAAAAAGAAAATATGGAAGAACGAAGCAAATAAACATTGTTGAAAGAGACGCTTTTGTTCCGCCTAACATTGAAAAAGAAATTAGGGACTCAATGCCAAAAAAGAAAACAATAACAGCGTCGGAGATTGCCGTAAAGTACGACATTAGAGTTTCAACAATTAAATTGTTGTTAAAACAATACGAACAAGAAGGATTAATAAAACTATTAGATCCTTCGTTACATAGATTAAAAGTGTACATTCCTGCTTCTTAATAATTAATTTTTAGTTTTTTATAATTACCAAGAGATGGGTAATAAATTTAAATTACTTACGTTTTATTTAAGATAGAACGATCTAATTTCTTATCATATGATCTAATTTCTTATCAAATAAAAAAAGAGCAGATGTAGCCTAGTTGGTAAGACGCCAGCCTCGAGAGCTGGTGCGCGCAAGCGCTCGGGGGTTCGAGTCCCTCCATCTGCGTTTTTATTTAAAAAGGTAAAAATTTAATGAACAAAAATATTATAGTTTTGGGAGAAATACATCAAGATCTCCATTACGAAAGCAATTTTTACGAGGAATTCGTGGAAAAGATTGCAGATAATGTAGCAAATTTTTTAAAATATAATCCAGACGACGTAAATAAAAAAATTCTCGAAAAACTAGTGAAAAAAGGAATTGAAAACGCTTCGAAAAAAGTAATTGGGCGTTCTTCCTTTAAGCGAGGGGGAAATGGGAATAATTCTACCGAATGTCTTGCACATCTTGGAATTCCTACAAAACTAATTTCGATTGTAGGACGGGGAAGCGAATGGATATACGCCGAACTTAAAAAAGTTGGAGTTAACACGGACACTGTATTTCAAATTGACGAAATAACACCAGTAAATACTATAATTAAATCAAAATTCGCTTCAAAAATCCTCTTATCTCCAAATCTACAAGATAAAATGAGTTTCGAAGGAATAGACATCAAAGATAACGTATTTGACAATGCGAAAATAATTTTTACTACGCCTATAGCGAAAAAATTCGTCAAGATTTTTGAGAATGGCTTTAATTTTGATTTAATTACGGCTTTTAAAATAGAAAAACAAAACGCTTCAAATTTAGAAGAGCTTTCTGAACTAATAAAAAAACAATACGATATTTTTTTCTTAAACTTAATCGACGCTCAATTAATTTTAAACGAAAAGCTTACGATCGAAGAGATCGATAAAAAATTCCAATCATACGCAAAAATAAGAACCTATACAAATGGAAAAGATGGATCTTATATTTTTACTGATAACTTTAATTTACGATTTCCCGATATTGAATTAAAAGAAGTGACAGACCACACAAGTCTAGAAGATTTTTATTCAGCAGGTTTTTTAACTATCATATACGAAATCGTTGAAAACAAGTTTCAATTATTAGAATTGTTAAAACATGAAAACGACGAGAAATTGAAGTCAATACTAAATTTATGCGGAAAATTCGCAACATATGCGGCAACCTATAAGATAACTAAACAAAAAGCTCCCACAACGGAAGAAATTAAAAATTTTATGAAAGATTTCAAAATAAATTAAAAAATTGCATTTATTGAATAATTTGAAGAATCAAATTCTCCATCTCTGGTTTTGCAGCTTCTATTTTGTCCAATATATCGATGGTTTTCTCTAAATTTTCTTCTTCTTCTATTATAAATAAAAGATAAAAATCTAAACCCCCAAAATTTAATACCTCAACTACTCCGCTAAATCTATCCCCACTATCAAACTTATCTGAAAATTCAAGTATTGTCCGGTCTTCCCTGACTATTCGCTGTTGAACCTTAATATAGAGGTTATAAATTTTCATCTTTTCTTGCAAATGAAGGTGGGGTCTATAATATTCCCCTATTGTTATTCCTCTCGAATCAAATAAATCAATTAATATTGCGTTATAATTTTTCCCAATTTCACTAAATAACTGAGACATCAATTCCATCTTATCAAAAAGTAAAGATAAACCGCTAGAAAACGCGTCCATTATTGATTTTATATCGTAAATGCTCGTTTCAAAGAAAAATATGTCAAATGTCTCCGAGTATTTCATTAACGCTTGTTTTAATACGACAATTTTTTTTGAAATTTCGGGATATTTTATCATTATTTCAGGATCGTATTTATGAAATAGAATTGATATTGGTAGATAATTTTGAGTTTCTTTAAAATACAAAATTAAATTATCTAAATAATCTATTGCTTCAACGTATCTGTTATAATCCTGAGAATCTACGATGTAGAACAACATATCCGTAGCGCTTAAATATTTATCTGGAGTTTTAAGATAGTCTTCTCTATATTGTTTTTGACCTCCAAAATCTAATCTCACAAATTCAATACCTAAAAATCGAAAAGAATCTCTGTCTATCCTCCGAGTAGGTGTTAAATTCATTACCTCTTCTTCAAACCCAAAGCGCTTTCTTATAGCTGTAATAATACTGGTTTTACCTGCGTTATCTAAGCCAAGGAAGGCAATTTTTTTAACCATGATTTTAAATCTTTTATTTTTGATTTTAATTTAACTTGTTTATTATTTATAATAATGTGTTCTAGATATTTTATAAAAGAACTTTATTAAAAGTTTAAGGTTTGTTGCGAAAAAAAACCATCTTATGTTAAATCTTTTAAATATCAATATTATGTAAAAAAATTGAGAAAATTATCCACCTGCAAGTGGCACGGACAAGTGAATATTATCTCCATCTTTTAGTTCAGTTTTATATTTATTCAAATACTTAATATCTCTACCATTAAGCAATATTAAAATTTGGTCGTTTAACTTATTCTTTCTTTTCTTGTCAATCAATTGGGAATTAAGTTTATCGCCGTAATTGCTTACAAATTGAGAGATTACATCTTTTATTGTTTTGCCCTCGTATTGTATAGATTTTTCCTTAATCATTAAGTAGAATAAATTTAAAAGATTTAAAGTAACTTTAACCATAATATTCAATTTTTAAAAATTAATGTTGTTTTTTAATTTTATTCCTTATTAATGTAATGTTTAACATTTAACTTTACAAAATTTAAAGATTCTAATTCTAAGTAGCGTTGAATATTTCAATATTTACTAAAATTTCATTTATAGAATTTTCTAATTTTAGTTCAAGATAAATTTTCTTTAATTTTTCGATGTCTATGATTTGATTTTTAGGTTTAAATTTACAATATTCAAAATTTTTTAAGTTGTTAGATATTTTATTTGTTATATTATTAATTTCTAATAAGTCGAAACCGATTATTGGCGTAAAGATTGGTAAATCAGAAAATAAGAAATTTAACGCTATCGATTCTAAATCAACATCGTCGTTACAAAGCGTAGAATTATTTAAGCTATTTCCATCCGTAATTGCTCTAATTTTTTCAAAATCCAGGATTTTAAACGTTTTTAATAATTTTCCGCTCGTTTCTAATCTAATTAATCTGCATATCGCGCAAAAATAGTCTTTATCTTTTAATTCCACACTCAATTTATCCAATATTTTAACTAAATTTACTTTTCTAACCAAAAATCTTTTATTAGGAAAATATTTGGTAATTTCTTTGTAGTTATTTAACCATAAATTAAATGCCACATTGTCGTTAGTTAAATCGAACAGGATTGGATAAATTTGGCACCCTCTTTTCATTAAAAAAAATCCAGCTAATAAGTCGTTTACTCTTCCAATATCCATGCACAATACTTTATTTTCTTTATCTATTGGTAAGCCTCCCCAATCGCTTTTTATAATTTCTGTAAAAACATACGAAAATTCGCCTCTAATTTCGATAAAAATTCTTTTAATAGGATTGGATAAATTGACTTTTAATTTTAAATTCGAAAAAGAATCTAACATAGCTTTTCCTACTATCTTTGCTACATCCTGAGAGCTATAATCTTGTTTGCCAGATCTCTTTACGTTAATCGCAAAAGTATCGTTTTCTTTGAAAATGTCTTTTCCTACTTCTATTGTCCTTTCAACAATGTTTTTTAATTCGTTCGACGTTCTTAAAGCGGGACTTATCGAATATATCCCAAAAATGTCTTTCAATACGTTTATTGCATTTAAAATATCTTGATTTTTAAAAAAAAAGAATATACGTGAAGTATCTTCGGATAATTGGTATTTGTGAAACAAGATATTGTGTCGATTTAAATGTTTTTTAATGTTATTAATTAAATTCTTTATCATTCTTATTCGAACTTTCATTGATTTAAGCCAAATTTCTCCCGAATAACGAATGAGAATCAAATTGTATCTTTCTAAAATATTATAATTTTCCATAATTTTCCATGCTTATTTTGAACTGCACATTTCTATTTTTTTAAATTTAAAATAAAATTCGTAAAAATTAAACAGGAGCAGAAGTATTATATTTCCCAATTATTTTCTCTTGGTTTTTTTTCAAATTATGTTCTTTCAAAATCGTTAAACCATCTTTGTAAATGTCAATTTCAACAAAGTTACCGTCAAAATGCGTTCCTTCGAGATTTCCTCCGTTTGAAAACAAAGTATTTTCAATTTTTACATTAAAAGAGATACTCGGCGTACTATTAAGAACAAGATTAACGTGAGAACGAGCAAATTGAGAGAGAGCGTCTCCTGCGTCAATTAACTCGGTTTTCCATACGCTTAAAGGAGTAGGTATTAAATTATGAAAACAACAAACGCCTATAATTTTTCCGTGATTTAAATATAAAATCTTTTCGCTAAATGTTTGTAATTTTTTACGACCTATAAATCCATCCTTGGAATCTTGAGTTGTTGAATTTATTCCTTGAAATAAAATCTTTTCCGTTTCGTAAACCGGATCTAATGAACCAAAATAATCCCAAAAATATTCCCACGAAGGTGGCTTAGAGTCACTAGGGCCACTAACGATTAAATAGGGATATTTCAACTTATTAAATTTCTCTTTAGCGACTCTAAATTCTTCTTCAAAACTATTTTTTGTAAGATTTCCCGCGTGAATTAACAAATCTACATTTTGAATTTTATTAACCTCTTCAATAGCTTTATCAAATAGAGTTTCTTTATTTTTTGAGTCCTCCGAAATTAAAGTATTAGAAATTTGAACAAATTTACAATATGGTAATTCGTCTGATTTTAAATCACGAGCTTTAAAATGTTCAAGTGTCCTATATATCTCTTTTTTAGAGGTAGGTTCTAAAATAGGAACGATTTTAAAAGTTAAGGTGTTGTTTCCAATATCAATTACGCTATAAGTATTTAATTCTCGATACCTTGTTCTATTAGAGCTAAATGTTCCAGCGTTAAAGATGTGCAAATTTTTTTCGGGGCTACTAATATTATATAAATTAGAAATGTGTCTATGGCCATTTAATACTATATCTGCTTTATTATCGAGCAACATTTGAAGCATATTTCCAGAATCATCAATGGCAGATCGTTCTTTACCGGTATTTGGAATAGGTATTGTTTGATGGTGAAAACAGATAATTTTTATTTTATCTTTTCTATCCGATTGAGTAATTCTTTTTTTAACGCCCTCTATCGCTTTATGATGAATAACCCCACTCGCTAAATCTGGTTTAGTTGAATCAATACTCAAGATATACATTTTATTATCTTCGTATTCGAAATATCTTTTTCCATCTCCAATAAGTTCTTCAAATAATAAATACCCAACGTTCTTCGCGTCGTGATTTCCAATTGTATAGTACATTTGAGCGTTTGAAACTGGCTTGAACTTTTCCATCTGTTCAATAGCATATTCATAATCTTTGAGAGTCCCCGTATTTGTAATATCTCCTAAATGAACGTATAAACTTACGTTTTTAATTTTATTAATTTCTTCCATTCCCTTATCAAAAGCCTTTTGATTGAAATCTACGCCAAAAGGAGTAAGGTGAGTATCGGAAATTAAAACAATCCTTTTCTTTATATCGATTTTTTCGTCAATTTTAACCGTTTGTTCGAGCATTATAAAATCTCCTTTTAATTCTTTAATTTAGCGGGATGTCCCTCGTAAATTAAATTTTCTTCTAAAACATCGTTGTAATTTGTATAAGAATGCGCAGAAAGTTTTGCGTTCCTATTTACGATTGTTCCCGGTAAAATCACGCATTTTGCGCCTATAACTACGTTATCTTGAATTATAATTCTTTTTATGATAAATTTCTCCTGTTCAATTCCAAAACTTAAAATTGTACTTGCCATCCCAATTATTACGTTTTTTCCAATCGAAACAAACTCAGAAGATATCCAACTATTATCGCAAATGCATTTCCTTCCTATTTTCGTGCCGAAAAATCTCAATGTAAAGCGATTTTTTAACCAAGGAAATGGATTCGTAGCTAATAAATACAAGGGCCATTTTTTTATAATATTTCTTAAATTCCAATAAAAATAATTTTTATCCTTTATATCTCTTCTGAAAATCCCTTCTTTGGGTAGGTGTATTAATTTAACTACAGTTAAAAACAAAAACGCAAATAAAATTGCGCTTAATTGAAGTATATAAATTAAAATTAATACATTTAAAGGCAAAAGTAAGAAAAAAATCCAATATAATTCTTCTTTCCAAAAAAATCTAATGTAGCAATACTCAAACAAAGAGCACGGTATAAAGCTGAGAAGTATTTCTATAACGTATATAAATAAAAATTTCTTTCTAACTCGTTCATCGACTGGAGTGGGCGAAGCCCCTTTCATTGAAACTGGGCGGAATATTTGAATCTTCACCTTTTTGTTCTTAATATTTTTATTCTAAATTAAATTTAAATTTAATTAATTAAATTATTTCTTGTTAATTGATATATATTATTTTATATTTTTAATAATAGTATTTACGCTTTAGATATACTAAATAACTAATGGCGTATTAATATCGCTAATAAATACTTTTAAATCTGAATTTTGAAAAATTTTTTCAAAAAATTCTGGATGCTCCGTGTGAATGGGAATTAAATAATCGGGATTTACTTCTTTCACAAAATTGATGAGGTCGTGAGGCGTAGCGTGACCAGACGCGTGGATCCTATACGATGGAATACCATATTCCGCTAATTGCTTTTGAATGGAATCCGTATTGTCGTAGAACTCCTCGGTATAGGGGTCGACGCTGGATGAAATAAAAGCCCCATTTTGATTAAAATTGAGATTATCCCGCAAATCTTCGTATAAATAGTTTTTATATATAAAAAACTTGCCTTTTAAAGTTTTCAAATCCTTGTATTCTATGAATCTGTGATCTTTTTTATTTGAATAGATCGCTTGCCGTATTTTTTCTTGCCATTCGAATCTCGCTTCCCCCTTTTTCAAAATATAAATGTGATCGTCTTCAATAATGTTCGGATTTCGCATGGTCTCGTAAATAAGATCTTGATTAAGAAGATAATACGATAACTTTTCTCTTCTTGGATTATTTTTATTTTATTTTTTAAATTTAATTTTTCTAAAGCTTCATTTAAACAAGAATGACAAGTATATTCCCCAATTTTTACCTTAACAATTGTTATCCCTGACATTTTTAAATAATTCTTGGATATTTTTAACCTATATTTAATGATTGAGATAGTTCGATCCTTAATAAATTTCAAATCGATTACTTCTTGGTTTTTTTCCTCTCTCTTTTTTATATATACTGGAATGCATAAAAATCTCCCTTCATCGAAACGGGGCGAAACATTTTTAAACTCCTCCTTTATTAATGGCGCTGCTTTTATCTTTTTCTTTGATTAAGTCTACTTTTTCTTTAGACTTTTCTAACGATTGGACTGGAAAAGTAATCGTCGCGGGAGTACCAACGTGAATGAGATCGCTCTCAAGCTTTTGACTTAAATAGGTGTAGCTATTCGCTCCTAATACTGCTCTATCGTTTAATATTGTTCCAGGAGTTACAATACTTTGAGGTCCAATGATACACGCCTCTCCTATTTTCACGCGCTTAATAATAACTTTATCTTGATAGATTAAATGAGAAAAAATACAAATGTTTAAGGAAGTCATCGTAAAATCTCCAATTTCTATTAATTCCGGATCAATATAACCTTCGTATGTAACAACGTTTTTACCTATACGTACTCCAAATAAACGATACACTAAAACGTCTAACCACGGTAATGGTAACGCTCTTGCTAACCAAATAGGAAAATAGGCGGTCCAAAATCTTCTATGCATATACTTCCAATCTTTAGATCCTTTCTCAAAAACACCTTCTCTAGGCGCATGCATTAGATTTAATGTTTTATTAACGACCGCTGAAAACAATATAATTGACAAAGAAAATAGAAAAATATTACCGTAAATGTTTAATGGAACAAGAAACCAAAAATACCATTCTGCTTTGACGCCTGAACGATAAAATTCGCTCCCAGTTAGTAAAAAATAGATACTATTAATAAACCATAGATTAACAACAAACAATACAAATCCTCCAAAAAATAGTTGGAGAATTATAATTAAGAACGTATACGGTATTTTATAAACTCCAGACGTAGAAATAAATTCTGTTTTCGATATAAAATTATTATTTATTTCCATATCGCTATTGTTAAATTATATTGAACTATTTATATTATATTATCAAAATAAATAAATATATTTGGATTGTCTAGTATGAATATTACCCAAAAAATTCAAGTAGGGTTTTTCACGTAAAAAAAAAAATTATAGTCTATAAATAAAAAACAGTTAAAAAGCCATATTTCTATTATGTAAATATTATTATTATATAATACATTTAAAAATAAAAATAACAAATAAATGTGAAAATTTAATATGCCAATTGATTGGGCTAAAGCTGAAGAAGGTCCCGATAAGGCTCTAAAGGTTGAGGGAAGATTCCTTCTAGATCTAAGGGCAAAAGTAAACGATCTTGAAAAGCAATTAACTGAAACAAAACAAGAATTAGAGAATACTCAACAAAGTTTAACTTCTACAACGGAACAATTAAATGCTACAAAATCGCAACTCGAAAAAACTAAAAGCGATCTCGCAAACGCAAATTCGGCAATTAAACAAAAAGACGGTAATTTAAGTAAAGCAAATTCTGAAATTAGCAATTTAAAAGAAGAATTAGGCGGAGCTAATTCTAAAATTTCTGAACTCGAAAATCAATTGTCTGCAATAACGGAAGAAAAAGAAAATTTAACTTCCGAATTAGAAAGCGCAGGCGATAAATATGCAGAATTTGACGGGAAGTTAAACGAAGCTAATAATGTTGCTGCATCAAAAGACGAAGAAATCAACAATATAAAAGCGCAAATCGCTGAATTAGGAGACCTGGGTAGCCAATTAACAGCAGCTAAACAAGAAAACCAAAACATTCAGAAGAAGATTGAAGCGTTAAACGAAACAATTTCCAAAAAAGACGCTCAAATTAGCGATATGGAAGCTAAAATTCAAGAAAAAGATAAAATGATTGACGAATCGACCTCGAAATTTGAAGCCGTTAAAGCTGAAATCGATGAATTTAAACCTCCTGAAATTGGAACCGGAAAATTCCGTTCGGAAGAAAGAATAACGTGCCCAATGTGCGGAGCTGTCGGTTCAAATATTAAATCCGTGGAGGATAAAACAAAAATTTTAAGTTATATTGGCCACATTCCTATGTACGCAAAGAAGAATGTTTGTAAAAAATGTGGCTACGAGTTTTAAAGGAATTTTTTTTCTTTTTTTTCTTTTTGCAATAATTATTCATCTTATTTTAATAAAATTCATAATTATCTAGATTGACTAATTTTATAACCGAATGATCTCTTATAAATTAACCCCCTTTTAAGCGATCTAAATGGTATCGTTACATTTTTCAAATTTGGTAATTATTTGACGTTTGAATCGTTAATGTAGTCGAAATTCAGATAAAGAATTCTTCATAAACAATCGCGCTTCGAAAAACCCTCGCAGCCCTTTCTTTTTAATACGACGAGAACTTCTTGAACGTAATGAAATTAACGGAACAGATCCAGCTATATAAGTCGATAAAATTATGTGAATTATGTCACTTAGCCAAAGATGTATATAATACCGCTAATTACCTCGTGCGACAAGCGTTTTTTAGAGAGAACCGTTGGATACGTTATTACGAATTAAACGAATTATTAAAAACCTCGATTCCATACCGTGCCTTACCGTCGCAAACCTCTCAACAAGTACTCCGAGCGTTGGAGCAAAATTGGAAGTCGTTCTTTAACGCTTGTCGAGAACGCCGCGTCCATCCCGAAAAGTTTCAAGGGAATCCAAAACCTCCAAAATACAAAAGAAAACGAGGCGAATTCGTAGTCATATTTACGAACCAGCAATGCGCGATAAAAGACGGGTACCTTCGATTTCCAAAAAGAGTCGAATTAGAGCCGATTAAAACGCGCGTAACTAATCCATTACACCAAGTGAGGATCGTTCCTAAAGGGTTATATTACGTCTTGGAAATTGTGTACGAGAAGGAATCGATCGATTTAAAACTGAATAAAGATCGCCTTATTGGAATAGATCTAGGACTGAACAATCTCTTAACTATCGTAAATAACGCCGGGCTAACACCTATAGTTATTAAAGGAGGGATCGTAAAGTCCACGAATCAGTTTTACAACAAGCAATTGGCAAAGTATAAAAGCCTTACAGACAAACAAGGGTTCCACGCAAGCGAAACGAGGCGATTACAACGCCTTTCGCTAAAGCGGAACAATAAAATACGAGATTCTTTTCACAAGGCGTCTAGATTCGTAATAAAGTATTGCGTTGCCAACAATATCGGAAGGATTTTAATCGGATATAACGCAACTTGGAAGCAAGAAATTAATTTAGGAAAAAAGAACAATCAAAACTTCGTGGCAATTCCTTTTTTACAATTAATCCACCAATTACAATACAAAGGCGAATTATTAGGAATTATCGTGGATACCACCAACGAAGATCACACGTCAAAATGCAGTTTTTTAGACGACGAACCAATCACTCACCACGAGAGATATCTCGGAACAAGAACGACGCGCGGGTTATTTAAATCCAAAAACGAACGAATTATAAACGCTGATTGCAATGGCGCTTACAATATCGCGAAGAAAGCAGTCCCAAATGCTTTTGTGGCGGATGGGATAGAGGGTGTAGGGCTACATCCGGTGCTTGTGAAACTGTCGTGAGCACGAAATAAAAGATCATTCTTTTGTAAAATTAGCCTCTAGATTTAATTTACAGAAATACATTAAATCTTTAAGCTGATCAAGAATTATTCGATCCGACTTAAGTGGTAAGATCGAAGATAAATGTTGAGAATATGCTACCCCAAGTTAAAAGAACTTCTAAAAAAGAGTTAGAGAAATTAAAAAAAGAGGGATACGTAGTCTTTTCCTCCCATAATCACACAAATTTTTCAGATGGCGTAGAATATCACAAAATGATTGATGCGCTAGTTAATGCTGGAGTAAATCTTATTGCGTTAACCGATCACAACAACACGAGAGTGGCGGAATACGCAAAAACCTACATTGAGGAAAAATATCCCGAATGTGGATTCATCGTTGGTGAAGAGATAGATAGCGATTATGGTGATATACTTGCTTACGGATTACAAAAAGAGATCCCAGTTGAGTTGGGAAAAAAATTACCTGTTGAATATGTCATTGAAAATATTCATAATCAAGGCAGTTTAGCAGTCGTAGCTCATCCGTTCCATCCCGCTATGGGACTATTTAAAACGTTTGGAGGATTGAAAAAGTCGCAAATTGTTAATTTCGATTTCGATGGAATCGAATTTTATCACGCTG
>Ga0315284_10004766_pt1 | contig 19280 bp, 19 predicted proteins | sample YL17G09_16_MG_FD_203696 | JGI IMG/M metagenome (GOLD analysis project Ga0315284, IMG submission 203696) | Sediment microbial communities from Yellowstone Lake, YNP, Wyoming, USA - YL17G09_16 | ecosystem: Environmental > Aquatic > Freshwater > Lake > Sediment | place: USA: Wyoming | collected... | reverse complement strand
TGACCCAGAGGCGCGGCGTGCTGGTGGTGGACCGGGGCGGGGATGCCCGCGCGTTGCTGGAGGACTGGATTGACCAGGAGTATCACTTCGTGGTTCGGCTGCGTGGAGACCGCGATTTGCTGCGGTTTTACGAGGGGTTAGGCGGCTCGGTGGCGACGGTTCAGACACGGCGCGATGGTCAGTGGGTGCGCGTCGAGGCCCGGCAATTGGCCGAGCAGACGCCCACGCCGCACCGCGCATGGCGGACGGTGAAGCGCAGGGGCAAGGTCATCCTTCGCTTCTCACAGGTTGGCTGGGTTCAGGTCCGCCTGCCGGGTCGGGAAGCGACACTCACGATGGTCGTGGCGCGATCCCCCGGCAACGACGTGCCGTTCATGCTCCTGACGAGCCTGCCGGTGGAGTCGGCGGAGGATGCCCGGCGTGTGCTGAGCTACTACGCGCGAAGGTGGGAATGCGAGGAAGGGATTCGCTTCCTCAAGAGCGAGGTGAACCTGGAACGGATTCGGACGTTCAACTGGACCGCCATCTGCCGGTTGGTGCTGCTGTGCGTACTGGTGATGCTGTATCTGGCCTGGATGCTCGAGCGAAAGGGCAACCTTGCCGAACGCCTGATTGCCTTTGGCCAGCCGCTTCCCGATGAACCGGACTTCCTTCTCTACCGCCTGCTGACGGGGCTGACGGAGGCAATAATTGCCTGCATCTACGCTGGGAGGATCCTGCCATGAAAGAGCTTGCGAAAAAACCCCTCAGTTTGAGCATTTTCCGATCGACGGACCGCGGAGTTGGAAAGGCGCTCGACGGGACGCGAGCGAGAGGCCATGAGCAAGGAACTGGACATCCTGTCGTTGTCGGTTACGGCAGCGCCGCGCGAGTGGAGCCCCCTTGAGGGGCGAACGGCAATACCAATGACAAAGCAATTCTCGATGATGTTATTATTTCACGTTCAACAAGCCCCATGTGTCGCCCCTGGCGGGGTGATTCAAGTCGATTTCAATCGCCCACGCGGGGCTCCATTCGAGCGGCGGCACCGCCTACCCCGCCATGCGCTGAACAGTCAATGTGCCGGGTTGAACGCCAAAAATAAAGTTTTGTGCGGGGAGAAGGAACGCAAAAGGAAGGGCGGAATCGCGGGCGGGGGGAGTTACTGATCGGCGTCTTCCAGGCCAAGCAGACGCATCTTTCGCAGCAGGGTGCTGCGGTGGATCTTCAGCAGCCGGGCCGCGGCGGAACGGTTGAACTGGGTCAGTTCCAGCGCCCGGCGGATCGTTTTCGCCTCATTGACGGCCAGGTTGAACGAACCGGTGCCTGTATCGGTGGGGTCCAGCCGATCCTCGCGTCGCCGGCGGTGCTGTATGGACACGGGGGAGTACTCCCCGTCGACTTCACCCGGCCCCGGCGGGCCGGGAGGGATGTTGGCTGCGTAGAGCCGTTCCACATACCCACAAAGCTCTCGCACATTGCCCGGCCAGGGGTATTTCGTCAGGCAACTCAGCAGATACGGGCTGAGCCGGCGGCGGGGCAGGGCATACTGCCTGGCAAAGTAATCCAGGTAATAATCCAGCAACGGCTCGATATCCTCAACGCGGGTTCGCAGCGGTGGAATCTCGATACGAACGATGTTGAGCCGGTGGAACAGGTCCGCCCGGAAGGCCCCTTCGGCCACGCGGCGGGGGAGGTTGCAGTTGGTGGAGGCGATAAAACGCACGTTGACGGCGATGGATTTGTCGGCGCCCACGGGCGTCACCTCGTGCTCCTGCAACAGCCGCAGCAGTTTGGGTTGGAGGTGCAGTGAAAGCTCGCCGATTTCGTCCAGAAGCAGCGTGCCCCCATCCGCGGCGCGGACGATGCCCAGGGTGTGACTTTCGGCACCGGTAAAGGAGCCTTTGACATGGCCGTAAAATTGGCTCTCAAAAAGAGTTTCGCTGATGGCGGGGCAGTTGACGGGGATGAATGGCCCGTCCGCTCGGCTGGAACCGTTATGGATCCGCCGCGCCAGCAATTCCTTGCCGGTGCCGGATTCGCCTTCCAGCAGCACCACGCAGTCGTTGCCCGCCACCGCATCGGCCAGGTTCAATACACGACGAAAAACGGCACTGGTTCCGATCAGGGTGACGTCAACGATGCTGGGGCCTTGCAATAAGCGATTTGCAAGGCACGAAAATTTCTCTCCTCCGTCGTCCTTCATCCGCGTGCCTGAGCTAAAGTCCAACTGCTCCCGAGTTGGACTGTACATACGTCGGGACCTCGAGCCACAACAACACAGAGTATAACAGCCCTCCACCCCTTTGACAAGTATAAAACGCACAAAAACGGATACTTCACGCTAACGAACTTCCTCCTGATGGCTTGGCGGAGGAGGCTTGGCCCCAGGCGGGCAGTATCTCCTTGAAAAGCAAAGTATTGGGTACCGCCGACTCCTCGAACGCAAGACCGGTGCTTGCCAAAGTGACCCTTCCTATTGGCCGATAATTCCGGGTGTATCGCTCGCCATGGGAATGTTTCCGGCGGCGATGATTGACTCAATTATTGGCCTGACAGGTGACGGGTTTGTCTCTACATCCACGACTGAGCGTGGGGCACAAGGTCCTGTTGGTCCTTGTTGGGGCCTCGGCGCTGGCGGCGTCGGCGACGGGCCTTCTCTGCCTGTTGCATGGGGACCTTGCCCATTCCATTTGGGCGGTGATCGCTTTCGTGGCTGTGTCCTGTCTGCCCTGCGTGGCTGTGGGCGGTTGGATGCTGTGGCATATCGTCACCGATCCGCTACGGAATCTCGTGGTGGAGGCGGATCGGGCGGCGGCTGGAAACTTCATCGGCCCTCTCGGCGCCGGACGGAACGACGAGATCGGGCGGCTTGGCCAGGCCATCGAGGCCATGGGCGCCGCGGTGGCGCTGTCGGCAGAGGAGCAGGGATCGGCCGGGAATCAGATCGAGGAGCAGACCGCGCGTCGCATCGAGGAACTGGAGCTTGCCAACCGCCGACTGCGGGAGGAACTCTCCCAGAAGGATTATTTCCTACGCGCCGTCAGCCACGACCTCAACGCGCCGCTGCGGAACATATCCGGCATGGCGGCGATGGCCCTTCTCAAGCATGGCGATGTACTGACTCCGGAGGTCGCCGCCCGGCTGAAGCGCATCCAGGCCAATGCCGACATGGCCGGAGAGATGATCTGCGAACTTCTGGAGCTTTCGCGGATACAGTCGGCGCCGCAGAAACGCCGGGTTGTGGACATGGCCGAACTGATCGCCGAGCAGGCCAAGGTGTTCGATTTTGAACTCAGCAACCGATCCATCAGCCTGGAGGTCAAAGGCCCGATGCCTGTCCTATACGTGGACAAGGCCCTGGTTCGCAAGGCCTTCCAAAACCTCATCGACAACGCGATCAAATATATGGACAAGCTGGACGGAGGGCGAATCGAAGTGGATTACCAGCGTATCGGCGACCTGCATCGCTTTTGTGTGTCGGACAATGGTCCGGGCGTCCCATCGGGGGAGCAGGAAAGCATCTTCCGCCCCTTCCGCCGGGCCTCCGGCGCTGGCACCACGAGAGTGGCGGGCAAGGGCTTGGGCCTGGCGACGGTGGCCACGGTGGCCGAGGAGTATAGCGGCAGGGCGTGGGTGGAGTCCGTTCCTGGTGCAGGCGCGAGGTTCTACATGACTTTCGCTGCCGACAAGACACTGTCTCCCGGGCAGGTTTCCGTTGTCCACGGCGCCGCTTCAGCGGTGGACAAGGCACCGGGATCCTCCGGCTCGACCAAACCCTCGGGGCACTGGAGGACCGCATGAGCGATCCGGCATCCAGGCCTCGAATCCTCATCGTCGAGGACGATGACGATCAGAGGCAGCTCATCTGTGAAGCCCTTAGCGTCTACTACGGCGACCCGGAGTGCCGCAACATCGTCGGCGTGGCCACCGCGGGGGAGTGCCTGGCGATGAACCTGGAGTCTTTCGACGTGGTGCTCCAGGACTTCCACTTGCCCGACATGCCCGGTTTGGCCCTGTTGGAGAAGATTCTCCAACGCGTGGACCTTCCGGTGATTCTGGTCACGGGGGACAACAACTGCTCGGTGGCGGCCGAGGCGATCCGGCGAGGGGCGCTGGACTACGTGGTCAAGCTGGGCGATTACCTTTTCGGCATCCCGGTGGTGGTGGACAAGAACATCCGTCTCCATCAGATGAAGAAGGAAAATAAACGGTTGCAGGGCGAACTGGAGACGATGCTGAAGGAGTTGCAGCTCAAGAACGCCCAGTTGCAGGAGTCGCTGGAGAAACTGCGGACCATGGCCACCACCGATTCCCTCACGGGCCTGGCCAACCGCCGCCACTTCGCCGAAGTGCTGGAGCGTTCCTTCAGCGAGGCCGGTCGTTACGGTTTCGACCTGACCTGCTGCATGTGCGACCTTGACGACTACAAGGACATCAACGATACGCTGGGCCACCTCTTCGGCGACCGGATCCTCGAGATCACCGCGGGCGTGATACGCTCGTCGCTTCGCGGCAGCGACATCGCCGCCCGCTACGGAGGCGACGAATTCGTGCTGCTGCTTCCCCATACCTCGCTGGACCGCGCACTGGCGGTGGCCCAACGCATCCAGGAACAACTAAACCTGGAAACCAGCCGTTGCGACGGCCTGCGCCAAGGCGTGACGCTGTCGGTGGGGGTGGCTTCCCTGACTTCCGATCGACCGGAGACGTCGGAGGCCTTGCTGACGATGGCCGACCGCGCGCTGTATGCCGCCAAGGCCATGCCCGCGGGCAAGGTGATGGTCTTCAGCCAGATGCACTCGGCAGAGCCGGGCGTCCCGGCGGGTCAGGTTTGAGACCGTCGCTCCCAAGGCGCGTCAATCGAGGCGCTTACGGGCCAGGCCAGCCCTGCTTTCCGATCAGCGGGACGAAACGAACGTCGCAGAAGTCCCGGTGGCATACCCGTCCGGCGTTCTTGTCCACCACGCGCAGGGACTGTATCTCCGCACCTCCCACCGGAAGCACGATCCGCCCGCCATCGGCCAGTTGGTCGATCCACGCCTGGGGGACTTCCGGCGCGGCGGCGCCGCAGATGATGCGGTCGAAGGGGGCCTCCTCCGGCCAGCCCAGACTTCCGTCCAGTGTGGACAGCATCACGTTGGCGACGTTCAGCGCCGCCAGAGTGCTGACGGCCCGCTCGGTAAGTTCGATGATCCGCTCGACGGCGCAGACTTCTCGGCAGAGCCTCGCCAGGATCGCCGTCTGATAACCGCTTCCAGCCCCGACGTCCAGGACTTTGTGTTCGCTTCGCGGGTCCAGTTCCTGGATCATCAGGGCCACGACGTAGGGCTGCGAGATGGTCTGCCCGAAGCCGATGGGAACGGGGTAGTCGTTGTAGGCCTCGTGGCGTCGGCCGGGGGGCAAGAACAGGTGGCGCGGAACTTCCTCGAAGGCCGACAGGATCTCGGAATTGCGGATGCCCCGCTGCCGAAGCTGCGTCTCGACCATCGCCCGTCGCTGGGCGAGGAAACTTTCTTCTTCATTCGACATGCCGATTTTCATTATATAGGAGATTTCGACTTCTGGGAAACGCAGGGACAACGGCCATGAGCAGACACGGCATTGTCACGCTTCTGACGGACTTCGGGACCGCCGACTGGTATGTCGCGGCTATGAAGGGGGCGATATTATCCGTCTGTCCCCGGGCGGTGCTGGTGGACATCAGTCATGAGATTCCCGCCAATGACATCCTGACGGGCGCGATGATCCTCGCGCAGGCGGCGCCGCATTTCCCCCCCGGAACGCTCCATGTGGTGGTCGTCGATCCGGGCGTGGGGACGGAGCGGAAGATCCTCGTCGCCGGATTCGGCCGGCAGACCTTCCTGTTCCCAGACAACGGCGTCATCACCTTTGTCGCCGAGTCCATGGCTCTGGAGTCCATCGTCAGCGTTCGCGACCCGCGGTTCATGGCCGCTGGAGAGATTTCCGCGACCTTCCAGGGACGGGACGTCTTCGCCCCGGTGGCCGGGCACATCCTCAACGGTTTGGATATCGCCAGGCTCGGTCCCAGGCCCGACACCTACAAAACCCTCGATCTGCCCATTCCCGCACGGCGTGGGGAGGGGCTTTTCGCTCAGGTGATACACGTGGACCGCTTCGGCAACCTCATCAGCAACATCTCGCCACGGGACATCGCCCAGTTCCAGTCTCCGCCCGGCGGGTTACGCGTCCGCTGCGCCGGCAGGGATATCGGACCGATTCAGGCCACCTATGCCATGGTCGATCCGGGACAACCCGTGGCTTTGGTCAATTCGATGGGGCTGCTGGAGGTGGGCGTCAACCATGGCCGGGCGTGCGATGTCTTGTCCGCGGGACTCGGCGCCGAGATCGTCGTGGCGGAAAGCCCTTCGCCCCCCCGGTAACATGGTAGCCATGCCCTCGCCAATTCAGAATGATCCCGCCGCCGCAAGCCTTGTGGAGATGGACAAGGCGTTCGTCTGGCATCCCTTCACGCCCATGCGACAATGGATGGAGGAAGGGGACGAGCCAGGCCGGCTGATCGTCGCCGCCGAGGGCTTCGAGCTGATCGACCAGGCCGGTCGGCGATACATCGACGGATTCTCCAGCCTCTGGTGCAACCTGCACGGGCATCGCGTGCCGGCCATTGACGCGGCCATTACCCGGCAACTGGAAAAGGTCGCGCATACGACGCTCCTGGGCCACGCCTCCCCGCCCAGCATCGAGTTGGCCCAACGCCTGGTGGCGGTGGCGCCGCGGGGGATGGCGAAGGTCTTCTACAGCGACAGCGGCGCCTCGGCGGTGGAGGTGGCCGCCAAGATCGCCTACCAGTATTTCCGCAACATCGGCCAGTCGCGGCGCAAGCGGTTCATCGCCTTCCGCGGGGGCTACCACGGCGACACCATCGGGGCGATGAGCCTGGGCGGCATCGACACGTTCCACGATATCTTCCGACCGCTGCTGTTCGAGACGACCTTCGTCGATTCGCCCAATGCCTGCCACCACCCCGCCGGAGGGGCCGCCGGTAGGGTCGTGCTGGACCAAATCGCCGCGATCCTGGAGCGGGGGGGCCAGGAATACTGCGCCCTGATCGTCGAGCCGCTGGTGCAGGCGGCGGGGGGGATGCTGACGCATCCGGCGGGCTTCCTGGCAAGCCTGCGGGAATTGACGCACCGTCACGGCCTGCTGCTGATCGCCGACGAGGTGGCCACCGGCTTCTGTCGCACGGGCAGGCTTTTTGCCTGCCAGCACGAGGAGGTCTGCCCCGACCTGATGTGCCTGGGCAAGGGACTGACCGGCGGCTATCTGCCGGTGGCGGCGACGCTGACGACGCTGCCGGTCTTCGAGGCCTTCCGCGGTGAGATCACCGAGGGAAAGACCTTTTATCACGGCCATACCTACACGGGAAACGCCCTGGGCTGCGCCGCGGGCGTGGCGAGCATGGACCTGATCTTCCGCTCCGGTATGTTGGATACGTTGGCGGGCAAGGCCGAACTGATCCGCTCGCGCCTGGCGGAACTTGCCGATCACCCCCATGTCGCCGACATCCGCCATTGTGGGCTGATGGTGGGCATCGAACTGGCCGCCGATCGACAGGCGAGGCGCGGTTTCGACCCCGCGATGCGAGTCGGCGCTGCCGTCTGCCGCGCGGCCCGGCGGCGAGGGATCATCACACGACCCCTGGGCGACGTGGTGGTGCTCATGCCAGCCCCGGCGATGGACATGGAGACCCTTGGGAGGCTTTGCGACGGTGTCATCGAGACGATCCAGGAACACTTCGCGCCCCGGCCCGTTTGACTTCGACGTCTCGGCCTGGCCGGAGCTGCCTCGCCTGCGGGGCGTCTTCGTCACCGCCACCGACACCGAGGTTGGAAAGACCCTCATCGCCGGAGCCATAGCGCGCCAACTTCGAGAGGCCGGCAGGGGCGTGGAGGTCTTCAAGCCCGTCGCCACGGGCTGCCGGAGGGATCGCCACGGGCTGGTCAGCCCCGACGCGGAGTTCCTGGCCGCCTGCGCGGATTCCCGACGGACGCTGGCGGAGATATGCCCGCTGCGTTATGCCGCGGCCGTGGCGCCCAACGTGGCGGCGCAACGGGGGGGAAGGCCCGTGGACTTGGAGGCGATCTTCCACCAATACGAGGCTTTGGAGGGCGCCGCCGACGCGGTGGTCGTCGAGGGGGTCGGCGGGCTGCTTTGCCCCATCCGCGACGATTTCTGGGTGATCCACCTGGCCAGGATGATGGGACTTGCGGTGGTTATCGTCGCCCGCGCGGGGCTGGGCACGATCAACCACACGCTGCTGACACTCCATGCCGCGCGATGCGCCGGGCTGCGTGTGGCCGGGGTGATCGTCAACCGCTACCGATTGGAGCCGCCGGCGGCGCCCGTTACAGCCGGCGCGGCAACCTACGCACGCGGAGACGCCGATTTGGCCATGTCCACCAATCCACTTCAGATCGCCCAACTGGGGGCTACCAAGGTCCTGGCCATCGTGCCCGACGATCCCGCAAGCAGCGTGGAGAAGCTGCTGTTGGGGCCGGATGTCCAATTTGCCGTCGGCCAGGTGGACTGGGCGGGGATCATGGGCCTGCCTTCGGCGGAATAAAGGCCCCCAAGCCGTTGCTCGCCGGGTCCTATTGTTCCGATCGGTGTGGTTGGTCTTGTTTCTGGACGGTCTGGCTACCGGTGGCGGAGGCCTGCTGGACGGTCCGGGCGGACTTGAAGTAGTCGGAGATCACCTTCTCGGCGGGCTTTCCACAGGGCACGTAGGAGGTGTCCTTGTCGGGATCGACGACCTGTCCGGGATAGCTTCGCCACTCCCAGACCAGGCAGCCGGTGACGGCGCTGTCGTTTAACCAGGTGCGGAAGAAGGCTTCAAAGCAATTGGCCTGGGCCTGGGGATCGGGCTTGTCGTTGGAGCGGTAGTAGTCCCAGGGGTATTGGGCGCAGGTGGTCTGGTTGGGCCAGCCAATCTCGGTGAACAGGATGGGACGGTTGACCTTTTTCTGCCAGTCCAGGATGTTCTTGCGGATCGGTTCCCACCTGCTCATCAGCACGTCGAGGGTGGGTTCCTCTCCGCCGCTGAGGTCGTGGTAGGTGGTCATGCCCACGATGTCCAGGTCCGACCACCAGGCGATCTGGTCGTAATGGTCCCAGTTGGCCGAGTAGCTCAGCCGGCCCTTATAGGCGCCTCGGACCGAGCGTATCAGGCCCCGCCAACGGTCGGCCTGGTCCTCGGTGCTCACCAGTTCCGATCCCACCAGGTAGATGTCGGCCTGGATGCTCTCGGCGATCCATGCGTAGTGGAGGACGTAGTTCTCGTAGTCCTCCCACCAGTCCTCCCAATTGGCCGGGGCGATCTTGCCGCGCCACTCGCCCTCGCGGGGGTTCTCCAGCAGCACGATGGGCATCAGCGCCACGCGCAGGCCCTTGGCGTGGGCATGAGCGGCCAATTCCTTGAGCCGCTCGTCGGTGGGGGTCTTACGCAGATCGATGAAGATGCTGGTGGAGGCGCAGTTCTCCTGGTAGGCCGACACGACCAGGCAAATGGTATTGGCCCCGGTGCGGGCGATCTCGTCGATGTATTCCTCGTAGGGGACCTCGCTTCTTCCGTCGTGGAGTTGCAGACTGATGCCGCGGAACTCGCCCACGGAAGAAGGCTTGATCGCCGTTTCTTCGACGGCGTCGGCCTGGGGGCCTCCACCACGGACCAGTTGGAATCCCACGGCCGAGGCGACGGCCAGCACGAACACCATCAAGACCAGCATCTTGTCCCTGCGCATCGCGGATTACCTTACATGCCCGGGGGCCTGGCCGTGTGGAACAGTTTGCTTGACGAGGCTCTCCCAAGGGCTATAATAATGTCTTGATACACGTCTTGTCGCGTTTTTTCAACTCTTGGCCCAGGAGTTTGATTATGTCAGTGGACGACGATTTCGCCATTCCCCTGGAAGACGAACCTATCTTGGCGAGCAAAGAACCGCCAAAGCCCGCCGCCGGTGTCGCCCAGGCGGTTAAACCCGCAGTTGTGGCTCCTCCGGCGGCCCACCCCCCGGCGGCGGCGACATCGGTGGCCTCCGCCTCGGCCGCCAAGGTGATCAAGTCCTCCCTGGAAGCCGAACGCAAGGCACAGTTCAAGCGACCCTTGAACCTCAGCGGTCAGGGCGCCACGCGCTGCCGCATGTTCCACTGCAAGGTCGCCGAATCCTCCATGGCGCACCTGGAGAACCAGATCAACGACTGGCTGGATTCCGAGCATGTGGAGGTAAAGCACGTCGGACATGTCGTCGGGATGATGGAAGGCAAGCACACTGAGCCGAACGTCATCGTGATGGTGTGGTACTGATCCGGGCTTGCCCGAGGGGCCGATGGCGGGCGGCGTTATCTGCCGGGCGCCGGTTGGGCGGGGGCGTGGCTGCGCCGCGAGCGGGTGAAGCCCAGAGCGGCTGAAACGGCCAATATCGGCTCCACGGGGATGCGATATCGGGGCAGCCCGTACGGTCCGGGCAGCAGCGCCGCGACGATGACGACGACCGCCAGCAGCCAGGCCTCCGCGGGCACTGACCGGCTGAGACGACGGACCACGCAAAGGACCACGCCCAGGTACTGCCCAAGCAGCAGCACGCCGGTCGCTGCAACGAAAACCATGGCCGGAACGTTGTCCTCGAAATAATGCCGCCAGGCCGCCAGCGGGCCTTCCTTATGGAGCACGTCCAAGGTTCCCCGGCCACCGGTGGTGATGCCATAGACCTCCAGCACGTCGGTGGCGCCGGGCAGGAAGAAGCCCAGGCAGCCCTTCAGATGCGTCTTGGCGTACAGCCAGGGGCGCTGGCCGATCGACCGAAGCGCCAGCTTCAAGCGGAAATAGGCCGCGGGGCCCGGCGCCCTGTCGATATTCTCGCGCTGGTCGATGTGTTTGAGTTGACTACGCGCGTCGGCTGGGTCGATCCCCTCGTCGGCGGCGATGAGGTCCGCGACGGCGAAGAAATACAGACTGTCCCCGGCGAAACTGGAGAATCCGACGTATTCGGCCACGACGGCGTTGCGGACGACCCACGGGGATAGACAGGCCGCCAGGATGGCGGCAAACAGCCCCGCGCGGGCGAACCGTCGCCTGGCCAGTAAAACCAGGACGCAGATGACGCCAAAGGCGATTCCCACCGGCCGGACGTAACAGGCGACGCCCATCGTCGCCGCCGCGGCGACCAACGCCCATCGCCGTCCGCCCCGGAAGTGGAAAACCATCAGCAGCAGCGACAGGATCAGCAGAAATGCAAACAGGCTGTCGGAGAGAATCCGCACGCTGCCCGCGACGGCCAGGGGGGAGACCGCCTGGAAGGCCGCGGCGATCCATCCGGCACGCGGGTTCCCGCCGAGCATCCAGCCCAGCAGGAAGGTCAGGTACACCAATGTCACGTCCAGAAGGATTTGAACCATCGCCGCCGCATGGGGGGCGTGGTTGCCCCAGGCGGACGAGAAGGCCAGGAAAAACGGATACCCCGGTGTGCGGTTGATCTCCGCCTGCCCGTCGGACTCGAATCGCCCGTTCTCGATGAGCGAGGCGGAAAGGCTGATGTAACCGGCGGAATCCGGCGTCGCCAGCCGCTCGGGGGCCTTCCACGCGCAGGCCAACACCGTCAGGCGCGCAACCATCGCCGCCAGCAGGATCAGTCGCAGAACTCGGGGCTTCATGTCGGCCATCCTAAGCCCCGCGGGGGCAAACGCACAACAAGGATCCGCTCTTGGCAGGACATTATTGGCCGCGAACTCACGCGAACTGAACGAACAAAGAGAACGGAACCCGGAACATGAAACAAGGAACCCGGAAGAAAGTTCGCGATGTTCGTGTTGTTCGCGGCTTAAAAACGATTCGAAAACAACCGGATATTTAGCCGCGAACTCACGCGAACTGAACGAACAAAGAGAACGGAACCCGGAACATGAAACAAGGAACCCGGAAGAAAGTTCGCGACGTTCGCAGATGTGGAACCGTCGGAACTAGCTGCCACAGACGGGTGATCCCTGGCACGCCGGCGGCCTGTCCAGGCTGGATGCTCATGGAATCGCGGCCACTGCTGAGGTTAGAATGACACTCATGCGGGCGAGTTTGTCGGTCGTCGAAATATTCCACAGCATTCAGGGCGAAGGCAGCCGGGCCGGCTTGCCCTGTACGTTGGTGCGCCTGGGCGGCTGCAATCTGAGATGCAACTGGTGCGACACGCCCTACGCCCAGGAAGGCGGCGAGCCGATGGGTCTGGAGGACGTCCTAGGCCGAGTCGGGGAGTTGGGCTGCCGGCGGGTGGAGGTGACCGGCGGAGAACCGCTCACCCAGCCGCTTTGTTTGGAGCTGCTGCGGCGCCTCTGCGATGAAGGCTATCAGACGCTCCTGGAGACCAACGGTTCACTGGACATCTCCACCGTCGATCCGCGGGTGGCCAGGATCGTGGACTTCAAGTGCCCTTCCAGCGGACAAGAAGGGCACAACCTCTGGTCCAACGTCGCCAGCTTGACCGGCCGGGACGAAGTGAAGTTCGTGTTGGCGGACCGGAATGATTACGATTTCGCCACCCGCGCCGTCCGTGAGCAAAAGCTGGCTGGGCGATGCGAGGTCATATTCTCGCCCGTCTGGGGCAGGTTGGCGCCGGTGGAGCTGGCCCGATGGATCCTCGCCGACGGTCTGGACGCACGGCTGGGATTGCAACTGCATAAGATCATCTGGCCGGACAGGCAGCGCGGTGTTTAAATGGATGCACCATGACGATTGAAACAGGTTCCAGGTGGATCTGACGACCATGAATGCAGAAGTCATCAAAACGTTTTATTTCGAGGCGGCCCACCGCCTGCCCAACGTCCCGCCGGGGCACAAATGCGCCCGCCTTCACGGCCACAACTATCGCGTGGATGTCCATGTGACTGGTCCGGTGGGGCAACAGACCGGGTGGGTGATGGACTTCGGGGAGATCAAGCGGCTTGTCGAGCCTGTCCTGGCTGTTCTGGATCACCAGTGTCTCAACGACCTTCCGGGCCTGGACAACCCCACCAGCGAGCGAATCGCCAAATATCTCTTTGAGAAAATTCGGGCAGGTCTGGCGGAGTTGACGGCGGTAACCGTTTGGGAATCCGACACTTCCCGTTGCATGTACCGGGGCGACTGACCGGCGGGCGGCAGAGGCCCAAACACCGTCATTTTTGTGGATTTTTCCTGGCGCCGCAGGCGGTCGGCAACATGCCCAGCCGTCTATAATTCATTAGAATAACAGGATATCTCCAAGGAGTCCGATGATGACCTTCGAGATTAAATTTACCGAGGACGAACTGCGGACCGTGCGGCAGATTTTAGAGCAGGAGTTGGAGACCGTGCATGCCGAGTTGCGTAGGACCCATAACATGGATTACAAGGAACAGGTCCGGCATCGCATTGAGGCGATCAGCCACTCGCTGCACGCGATCGAAGATGCCTCCGCAGGCTCCCAGAAGGGCGAGTACGTCTCCGCCTGACGGTCCGGCGGCTCAGCACGACGTCTCCGTCTCTGGGCAAGTCCGCCGCTGAGGCGGCCGGGCCGGGCGGTGAGGTAGGGGCCTTTAAGGTTCTTGTTTCGGCAGTCGCTGTAGTTCCTGCCATATCCGTCGCAGCAATTGCTGTAGTCCCTGTCCGGTGACGGCGCTGATAGGGACAACCTCCACTCCGATGGCGCGGCGGAGGCGTCGCAGGTTCTTGTCGCTGTCGGTGAGGTCCATCTTGTTGGCCACGACCAGTTGGGGCTTGTCCGCCAGCGTCGAGGAATACAGGCCAAGCTCCCTCCGTATGACGCGGTAGTCCTCCACGGAGTCGCCTTCCAGCGGGCAGAGGTCCACCACGTGCACCAGCAGGCGGGTTCGTTCCACGTGCCGCAGGAACGCCTGGCCCAGGCCCGTCCCAGCGTGGGCGCCCTCGATGAGTCCGGGGATGTCGGCCAGCACGAAGCGGCGGTGCTCGGGCGTCTCGACGATGCCCAGGCAGGGGTGCAGGGTGGTGAAGGGATAGGCCGCGATCTTCGGCCGGGCGGCGGAGAGGCGGGAAATCAGCGTGCTCTTGCCGGCGTTGGGCTTTCCGATCAGCCCCGCGTCGGCGATGAGCTTCAGCTCCAGGTGAAGCCGCCTCTGCTGCCCGCTCCCGCCCGGTTCGGCCTGGCGGGGGGCCTGGTTGGTGGAACTCTTGAAATGCGTGTTTCCATGCCCGCCCCTGCCCGCCCTGGCCACCACGATTTCCTGGCCGGGGGTGGTGAGGTCCTTGAGCGTCACGCCGTGGTCGGCGTCACGAATGATGGTTCCCGGGGGAACAAGGATCACCGTGTCGGCGCCGCGTTTTCCGTGACAGTTCTTGCCCATCCCGTGTCCACCGCGCTGGGCCTGCCAATGGTGCTTTCCGGCCAGGTGCTGGAGCGTGTTGAAGGATTCATCGGCCGACATCAGGACGTTCCCGCCGTCTCCGCCGTCTCCGCCGTCTGGCCCGCCGTGGGGGACGTACTTTTCCCGGCGGAACGAGACGCACCCGTTGCCCCCATTTCCGGCGGAGACGACGATTTCCACCTCGTCGAGAAACATCGCCTTGGTTGTTGGGGGCAGATGGGTCATGGGGATCAACGCTAACACAAGAGGATGGCCCTAAACAGGACCATCCTCCGGGAAGCTGGACACAGCCGCCGCGTGGGGGTGCGTTGCGACTCACTCGGCGCGGCGGGGGGTCTAGAGGACGTCGACGTATCGCCCGCGGAAGGAGACCTTCCCCTCGCGCAGGGCGTACAGCGTGTTGTCGCGCCCGCAGCCCACGTTGATTCCGGGCTTCAGCGGCGTTCCCACCTGGCGAACGATGATCCCGCCCGTCTGGATGGTCTGGCCGCCGAAAACCTTCACGCCGCGGTGCTGGGCGTTGCTGTCGCGCCCGTTGCGCGTCGAGCCTTGTCCTTTTTTATGTGCCATGCGTAAACTCCAAAACCCTCGTAGACCGGGCCGTTGCCCGGTCCAAAGGGAAAAATAACTTAACGGTTTCCGGCGGCGATGTCAATCCAGTTGCCGGCTGAGGAATATCTGGATACCCATCTGGGCGATCTGGTCATGCAGTTCCTCCAGTTCGTCCACGTGGGCGTCCTCGTCGTTGAGGATGTGGTCCAGGATTTCCTTGGTGGCGTTGTCGCCAACCTCGGCCGCGACCTTGATTGTCTCGTTGTAATTCTTGACCGCGTCGTGCTCGGCCGCCAGGTCATTGGCCAACTGCTTGGCGACGTCGGCACCGATCTTGATGGCCGCCAGATTGTTGACGACGGGGGTGCCTTCGAGGAAGAGAATCCGCCCGATGAGCTTCTCGGCGTGCTTCATCTCGGTGATGGCGCGGGCCTGGACCTTCTTGGCCAGGCGCTCGTAGCCCCAGTTCTCCAGCATCTCGGTGTGAACCATGTACTGGTTGATGGCGCCCAGTTCCTCGGACAATCGCTCGTTGAGCAGCTTGATCAGCTTGGGATTCCCTTTCATGATCGTCTCCTCTTATCTTGCCTGACTGACTGGTTGACCGAAACTGACTATTTCCATCCCGACAGCCCCCCGGATATCCCGGGCGCCGCTGTCGTTGAATTGTAAAGCCACTCCCCGCGGACTTCAAGGCCGCCGTGGCCGGATTCGGAACATGGAGCCCGGAACTCGGAAGAAAGTTCGCGACGTTCGCGGCTCATAATAACGATTCTAAACAACCGGACTTCTAGCCGCGAACCCACGCGAACCGGACGAACAAAGAGAACGGAACCCGGAACGAGGAACTCGGAACACGAAAGAAAGTTCGTGACGTTCGCGCTGTTCGCGGCTGACAACAAACGGGGATGAGCCATGCCTGCGGGGGGGCCGTCGCTCGCCGTTACTTCTTCTGCCGGTCGCGGGCGGCGACCAAGGCGACGACGTGGGCCTTCTCCTCGCGGGTTAGCTCGTCGATGACTTTTTGGTCCCTGGCGGGCACCAGGACGCGCATCTCGTTCATCAGCAGCAGCGTGTCCCGCTCGAACCGCAGCGCCAGATCCACGGCCTTGGCGTCGTCGCCGGCGCACTGCTCGGCCATCCGCCGGGCGGTTTGCGGATCGGGAAACGCCCGTTCCTCCGTCAGGACGCGAACGTAGGCCAGGTATTGGCCGGCGTATTCCTCGCGGGCCGGCAGACCGCCCAAGTCCGCCAGCATCCGCTCGAACCGTTTTTGGTGAAAGCTTTCCTGCCGCGCCAGGTCCGCGAAGGTCGCACGAAGTTCCTCGCTGCCCGCCCGCTCGGCCAGCAGCGAATAGAACGCCACGCCGCTCTTTTCGTCCTCCACCGCGACGGCTACCAGTTCGGCGACATCAAACTGCTCTGCCATGTTCGGTCCTTTCAGGTTGTCCTGCCGGCGTGCCGAAGGCGACATCGCCCCGTCCCCGCCGATGCGCTCCGTCGCCTCGGAAGCAGAATCTATCAAAGTATATGCCAACTCTGGCGGGCCCCGCCAAGGGCATTATTCCGAAATCGAACAGCCTTTCAGGCCACGAAGCTCGTGGAAGGTGTCTTGTTATCCCCTCGGCGCGTCGCTAGACTTATTCGCTCCACTGTCCGAGGGTGGGCAGAGCAAACCGAAAGGATCAAAGACACCATGGCTGCAAAGGCACGCGAGAATCGTCACCTTTTTACCAGTGAGTCCGTAACCCAGGGCCATCCCGACAAGGTGGCCGATCAGATATCCGACGGCCTGCTGGACAGCCTCCTGGCGGCTGACCCGCGCGCTCGCGTCGCATGCGAGACGCTGGTGACCACCGGGCTGGTGGTGCTGGCAGGGGAGGTCACCGTCCACAACACCCGGGCCGAGCAGGCCCTCCTGGCGGCGGAAGACACTGCCCGCCGGATCATCCGCCAGATCGGTTACGACGATCCGGCGGTCGGGTTCGACTACCAGTCCTGCGCGGTGATTCGGACGCTCCACAGCCAGTCGGCCGACATTTCCCAGGGCGTCACCGCCGGCAAGGCCAGGGAGCAGGGCGCCGGTGACCAGGGGCTGATGTTCGGTTTCGCCTGCGACGAGACGCGTCAGCTCATGCCGCTGCCCATCCAGTTGGCCCACCGCATGACGGCCCGGCTGAGCGAGGCCCGCAAGAGCGGGCAGGTCAAGTGGCTCCGCCCCGACGGCAAAAGCCAGGTGACGGTGGAGTACGCCGACGACGTGCCGCACCGCGTGCACACGGTGGTGCTGTCCACGCAGCACAACGAGAGCGCCATCGACCCCCGGACCAACAACATGTCCGACCGGGCCAAGGCGGAACTGATCGCCAAGATCATCAAGCCGGTGGTGATGGAGGAATGCCCGCGCCTGTGGAACAACAAGATCATCTTCCACGTCAACCCCACCGGCCGGTTCGTCATCGGCGGTCCCCACGGCGACACGGGCCTGACGGGGCGCAAGATCATCGTGGACACCTACGGTGGAAGGGGGGCGCATGGTGGCGGGGCTTTCTCGGGCAAGGACCCCTCCAAGGTGGACCGCTCGGCCAGCTACATGGCCAGACATATTGCCAAGAACGTGGTGGCCGCGAGACTGGCGAAGGTCTGCGAATTGCAGGTGTCTTACGCCATCGGCGTGGCCGAACCGGTCAGCGTCCTGGTGGACTGCGAAGGCACCTCCGTGGTGGAGGAATCGCTTCTGTCGCGGGTCATCCGCGACGTCTTCCCGCTCAAACCGGCCGAGATCATCGATTACCTCGACCTGTTGAGGCCCATCTATCTCGATACGGCGCACGACGGGCACTTCGGGCGCGTGGGCAGGAATTTCACCTGGGAAAAGACCGACAAGGCCAAGGCTCTGCGCAATGCCTGCGGGCTGTAGTCGGTGGGGCATCGGACGCGGCGACGCCTGCGGATAGGCAGCGGTCGCCGCCGCGACGGGGCGACGATCGGGACGGCCGGCGGGGGCGGGTCAGACTATCAGACTACCTGCACCTTGCGTCCCACGCGGCGCTTGCGGCTGATGAGTTTTCTTCCGCCGGGCGTTTTCATCCGGGCACGGAAGCCGATTTTGCGGGTTCTTTTTCGCTTCGATATCTTGTGCGGGTAGTGCATTTCCTGCCTCTGTGGTCGCTTTGCCCTCCGCGGCCGTCATGCGTCACCGTGGGAAGGTCGTAGGATCATAGTGTCGCGGCCGTTGTCTGGCAAGCCCCCATCAGCGGATTGTCACGCGCCAACGGTTTGGCCAATTGGGGGCCATGTTGTTGACACCTTCCCGGGCAGGTCTATAATCGCAGCCGTTAGGTGTTTCGGTGTCGTCGCACCCACCGGGGTGCCATCGCCAGCAGAAATGGTGGAGTAGTTCTACCGCACATGGAGCCGGCCTGTAAGTGCCTTCCAGCAAGGTGGAGAAGCTCATGGTGACAGATCGAATGGAACCGTCCCGCAGGGTGTCCTTGGCCGCCGTCTGGGTGCTTGGAGCAGCGGCATTGGTGGGCGCGGCGACAATGGCCCCCGGCCAGGAGGCGGCTTCGGCGCCGTCCGCCGCGGCGAGTCAGGAGTCCGCTTCCCTCGACAGCGCCCAGATCACCGCCTGTTGGGAGGACTTCATCCATGGCATCAAGGTGGCCCGCGAGGAAATGGCCTTCAGCAACGGTCTGAAGCTGCTGGACTTCCCCTCCGCCGCCAGCGAGGTGTACCTGCTGTCGGTCAAGACGCCCGACGTGGAGGCCGTCCTGGCCCGCGGCGAGAAGCTCAAGGACATGGCCCCCATCATTGAGCGCATCCGCAAGATGATCGAGGCGGGCTACCAGTCCGAGCGGTCCGACCCCAACCAGATCGCCAACTCCATCGACCTGCTGGCCAAGAGCCTGCGGGCCTACGAGATCGGCGCCTCGCGCCTGGAACAAAGCGGCGAATACGCCATGCCGCAACTGGTGGCCAAACTGATCGATCCGCAAACGCCCGCCTCGCTGACGGAGCGGATCGTCAACGTGCTGCCTCGCATGGGTAAGGGAGTCGTCCGGCCGTTGTCGGAAGTGCTCCAGTCTCAGGATCCACGCGTGCTGGAGATCGCCGCCAATGTCCTGGGGCAGATTCGCTACCCCGATGCGGCACCGTACCTCAAGGAACTTATCGAACGCAAAGGCGTGCTGGACCGCACGCGACAAGTCGCCACCGCGGCGATGATCGCATGCGCTGGCAAGGCGGCGATGGACAAGCCCACCGCCACCCTGTTCTACGAACTGGCGGAAAAATACTACAACCAGCAGCCTTCCGTCGCCCCGGATCCGCGACTGAGCACGGCCAATGTCTGGTACTGG
>Ga0315284_10004765_pt1 | contig 19285 bp, 24 predicted proteins | sample YL17G09_16_MG_FD_203696 | JGI IMG/M metagenome (GOLD analysis project Ga0315284, IMG submission 203696) | Sediment microbial communities from Yellowstone Lake, YNP, Wyoming, USA - YL17G09_16 | ecosystem: Environmental > Aquatic > Freshwater > Lake > Sediment | place: USA: Wyoming | collected... | reverse complement strand
TATTATGAATTATTGGCGTGAAAGGAGATAAGTTTGAACACAGTTCAAAAAATTGCGAAAAATTCATTAGTTTTACTTGCTTCTAATATAATTAGTAAAATATTAGGCTTTTTTTATGTAATGTATATTGCTCGCTATTTAGGTGCAGAAGGATTTGGTATTTTATCTTTTGCCCTTGCTTTCACTGGAATTTTTGGAGTTTTTAATGATTTATAGTTAAACACGTTAATGAGTTAGGAGTTAGGAATGATAATATATTTATTATCATTCCTAGATAAGTTTTATTAAACATTTATCGATATTTTTTTGAAGAAGGGCTAAATAGAATACTTCTTGAGTATTTAAAACTTGGTATGGCATTATTTAATATAGACTCACACTTCGGAAATTCTACTTTGCTTAGTTCCTTTTTAGTTAGTATTGAAGGACAAGTTTACTTCTTCGAGTCTACGCCAAGTAGTTTTAATATATTAGAAGCCAATGTGGTTTTTAAAAATTGCGCTGTGTTTAATAATAAAAGGACTGAAAGACCCCATTTGGTGAGGGAAAGGTTGGAAAGAGGATTATGAAAATTGCGAGTGTTACATTATGAACCTAAAAGAGAACATCTTTGAGATTATCCAATTATCAAAATCGAAAATTGCAAAGGACTCGGCGATAGTCTTAACTGGAAATATTATAGGTGCAGGTTTAGGATTTATTGCAACCATTCTAATTACAAGAACTTTAGGTCCTGCACAATTTGGTTTATTTTCCGTTGCAATAGCGGTTATGGGAATAACTTCCCAAATTTCAGATTTTGGCATTAATAGCGGACTTGTAAGGTTTGCCTCTTTGTATCTTAAAAACGATAACCAAAAAGCTAACTTAATGTTTAAAGTCTCTTTAAAATTCAAATTAATCAGTAGCATATTAGTATTCTTAATCGGATTTTTTGCTTCTGAATCTTTAGCAATTCATGTTTTTGGAAAAACTGAGTTGATATTGCCACTTAAACTTAGTTTTATCGGTGTATTTGGATTGTCGTTTGTAGGTTATATCTCTACTACATTACAAGCAAGACAATCTTTTGTGAAATTTGCACTTGTTAATTTGATAGATCCGCTTGGAAAGCTTACTTTAATTGGATTACTTTTTTTAACTTATAAACTTAACCTTCTTAGTGCTCTTACTACAGTTGTAATACTCCCATTCATAGCATTCTTAATTGGCTCTTTAATTATTCCAAAGGATTTTTTAATGGCAAAAGGAGATGAAAATGCGGCTTTAAACGAATTATTCCATTTTAGTAAGTGGATTTTTGTTTCAGTTTTTTGTGTGACGATATTTACGCAATTAGATGTTTTGATGTTAAGTTATTTTAAAATTATGGAAGAAGTGGGTTATTATTCGGCGGGTTACAGATTAGGATTTAGTTTCTCTATTATATTAGGCTCTTTTATTACAATTTTGTTACCGATAATTTCAAAATTGACCGAAAAACAACAAATCATAAATTACAGGAAAAAAACTTTGAAAATCACATTGTTCATTGCCATCATCTTCTTTCCAATATTCTTTTTAGCAAAACCATTAATTTTAGCAATTTATGGTGTTCCCTACTTAGATTCGGTAATTATTTTTCAAATTCTCTTTTTAAAATTCTTACTTGTTCTAATATTTAATCCTATAAATATAGTAATATATTCTATTAATAAACCTATGATTGCATCGTACGGAAATTTACTACAACTATCCTTTAATTTTATAGGAAACTATTTAGTTATTCCAATGTATGGAGCATATGGTGCGGCGATAGTTAGCTTAATTACTGATGTCATAGGGGTGAGTTTTATGCTTTATTATTTACATATTCATTTTAAAAATTGGAAGATGTAAATATGAACAATGAGAACAAAAATTTCAAAGAAAAATACGAAGAATTTCATAAAAATGCTGGCATACAGACGAAGATAATTGAAAGTAACAACTTTACATACCACATTGTATTGTCATTTATAGATAAATATCTTCAACCAGGCATGAAGGTTCTTGATATTGGTTGTGGTGTTGGTACAATTAGTTTATATATTGCAAAGAAAGGTAATGAAGTCTTGGGTATTGATATTTCTGAAAAAGCTATTAATGCAGCACAAAAGAGCGCAGAAGTTTTAGATATAAAAAATGTATCTTTTAAAGCTATAGATTTTTTTAATGAAGATTTCTATGAGAAATATGATTTTATTATTTTTAATTATGTTATAGAACATTTGCCAGATGATGAATCGGCAATTCAAAAAATTTATAAATTACTCGAAATGAACGGAATCTTATTTTTGTCAACATGCTTAGAAAGTGATCCATTACATAGGTTGGAAATAATGTTCTTTGGAAAAGATGAGGATGACATTCGTGTAGGACATTTAAGACGATACTCAAAATATGGATTAAATCAATTATTAAAATCAAACAGCTTTGATATTGTAGAAATGTGTGGGACAGAGGGTTTTTTTAGAAGATTTCTATTTGCAACTAAGATCGGAAATCGGCTTCTTAGATTTGTCAATTTATATGTTATAAAAAAAATGACCTTGTTGATAGATGACTTATCTAAGTATATTTTTGGGCCAACTCTAATAATTATAATTGCACAAGCTAAAAAAGTTAAAGGTGATTGAAATGACTGAAGATGTATGGCGAAAAGATATAAACTTAAAATATCTCCAATCTTTCCCAATATATCAATTTAGAAGGAATTTTATTAAAAAGAATATTCCAGTAAAAAATGGAATGAGAGTTTTGGAAGCGGGAAGTGGGCCAGCCCATGATTCAATAATATTTGCAGAAAATGGTGCTAGTGTTACAGCAGTAGATTTATCAGAGAATGCACTGAAAAACGCAAAAAATATTTATTCGAAATTAAATTATTCTATCAATACGGTTAATGCAAATATCATGAAATTATCCTTTGCTGATAAGTATTTTGATTTAACTTGGAACGCTGGAGTATTAGAACATTTCAATGACGCTGAGTTAGAAAAAGTTTTTAAAGAAATGGTTAGAGTCACAAAAAAAGATGGGATAGTCCTAGTTATTGTCCCAAATAAATTTTATTTTTGGTATCAAATGCATCTAAAGCATGCTAAGAAAAGGCAATATGAATTTGAACGAGCATACTCTATTTTTAAATTAAAAAAGCTATTTGAGTCAAATGAACTAAAAAATATAAAAACTTCCGGAGTTCATATCCATCCTGCGCCCAGCTTCATAGTGCCAAAGGTCGGCATAATAACAAATACCCTTCAAAAAATATTTAATCCTCTTGAAAATTCTACAAGGTTTGGAAGTTTCAAATCCTTATTGGGTTTGGATATTTGTATATGGGGGTACAAACAATGAAGATATTAGAACTAGAATATCGTGGTCCATTAGCTCTTGGTGGTGTAGAGACACATGTACTTGAAATTTCAAAACAATTTAAAAGCAAAGGATTTGAAGTTGAAATTTGGTCTACAGACTTATTAGATTTTAAAGGGAAAAGGGACGATCAACTTAAAAGAGTGGTAAACGGAATTAAGGTTAAAAAATTTCGTTCATTTAAAATTCCAAAGTTTCCCTTCTTTATGTATCAATTAATATATCCAAAGATGTTCCTTGATTTTTTAAAATTGAAGAAGAATAACACGGTACTCCATTCTCACTCTTTCCCATCATTCCACTCCTACCTTGCTTTGTTTTTTCACAAAAAGTTTAGAAAAATAACCATAACACCTCATTATGATGTTAATGATTTAGTAAATTATACTTTTAGCTTCTTTGGAGGATTAGCTTTTAAGGTTTTGAGATATTTTGTTAACGGAAATAGGAATATTTATCTAAGTGCAGATACAAGGAAAGAAAAAGGATTTTATGTTAATGATTTTGAGTTTAATGAGTATAAGGTTTTTGTAGTACCAAATGGAGTTAATATAGAGGAATTTGATTTGATAACAAATGAAGAAGTTCATGAAATTAAAAATCAATACAATCTTAAGAAAACATTTAATGTATTGTTTGCTGGTAGGGTAGCACAAATAAAAGGAATTGATATATTGATTAAGGCAATTTCAAAATTAGATAATGAAAATATAAAACTAATCATCGCAGGCCCAGATTTTGGTGCTTTAACTGCGTTACAAGAAATTTGTAGAAGGTTAAGTTTAACAGACAAAGTCATTTTCACAGGCATTTTAGAGAGAAAAAGGTTCTGTAATTTAGTTAAAAGTTGTGACATGTTAGTCTTACCATCATATGGGGGTGAGTCTTTCGGGATAGTACTTGCTGAAGCGATGGCATGTAATAAGCCAGTAATAGGCTCAAGAACTGGAGGAATTAGTGAAATAATAAAAGAGGGAGAAGATGGATTTTTATTTAATGTCGGCTCTGTAGAAGAATTGTCAGAAAAGATTAAATTATTATATCAAAATAGAGATTTATGTAAAAAATTGGGAAATAAAGGGAGAATAAAAGTAGAAAAACATTATACATGGGGAAAAGTTGCAAATACATATCTTAGATTGTGGGGTGTAGAGAGGCAAAAAATATGAATAGTTCTTCAAATTGTATTTCAAAAAACGATAAATCAAAAGTAATAAATTTTTTATTCGAAAGGTAATCAATTAAAATACCCATTTAAAATCTAGTTAAATTACTAAAATATTTAAATAATGATTATAATTTTAATAATAAAATGTCAAATTGACTCAATTTATATAAAAAAGTGAAAAAGATTCTTAGAGATTAAATATATGAAAAACAATCGCATTATTTTATGTGAACCTCAATGCTGGGATTTTGAACATGTAGTATTTAATAGTTCATTATTATATACAATTTTATTAGCTTATCCTGATAGTTTTATTACGTTTTTAGCGGAAAAAGAACATTTAAATCTGGTACGTTCTTTGATTGCCCAAAAGACAAAAATAGATTTAAATAGGATAAATTGGCAAGAAATTAATATCCCTTTAAGAGGGTATAATAGTAAAGAGCGATTTGGATTGGAAATAAAATTATTTTTAAAAATATTCCGTAAAGCGATTAATAAAAAATGTAATCTTATAATCTTTTGTTCTATTACAAAGACTGGTTTACTTATTATAAAAGTATTGATGTACTTGAAAAAGATAAATTTTACGATTTGTGTAGTACTTCATTCAATGTTAAATGAATTATTAAAAAAAAGTAATAAAAATCTAATAAAGAGAATGTTTTATCTAAAAAACATATTAAAACATTTTCATCCCAGAAATTTAAATTATATAGTTCTAGGTGGTTCAATTTATCTTTATTTACGAGAATATTTTCCAGACATAATATCTCGTTTTTTGTATATAGATCTTCCTTGTTTTTGGTCAGTTAATAGTTATCAAAAAATTACGAATAAACCAAAAACTATGCATTTTGGTTATTTTGGGGTAAGTTGTAAAGGTTTTGATATTTTTTATAAACTTTCTTCTGAGATCAAAAGCATGAAAAAAAATTGTAAGTTTGTATTAGTAGGTTTTTTAAATAGTGATAAAGATTATCAAATTTTAAATAAAGATATGGTTATTGCTGGTTTGTCTTTTAAGCCCTTAACTTTTAAAGAATATAACGAACGGGCTATGGATTTAACTTATTCAATTTGGATTGCCACTCCTGATCATTATCATTTAACAGCAAGTGCTACGTTTTTGGATTCTTTGTCTTTTGTAAAACCAGGTATTTATTTAAGGAATTCTTACGTTGAATATTATTTTGATAAAATAGGAGATATCGGTTATCTCTGTAATAATTATAAAGAAATGAAATCTGTAATTTTATCTATTTTAAATAATTTTCCTACTGAGCGTTATAATAAACAATGTGAAAATATATTAAAAGGTCGTAAAATATTTAATCCAGAAAATATAGCTTCTCAATTAAGAGGAATTATAAAAAAATAATTCAAAAACAATAAAATAATCCATATAAAAAATCAAATAGTAATTTTTTTATTAAACTGAGTTTTTATTTTAGAATTTTTATAAAATATTTTTTGGATTGGGTTATATAGGTTTTATATATTAAAGAGGTTTTATTACTCTAAAATGCAGAATACTACGGGCATGCCCGCAGATGAATATAAAAATTGTCTGAAAACCATCGAACGAAGCTCGAAAGGTGGAAAAGATGTGATGGATTTTTATCCGTGGGATGGTTTTACATTAAAATATTAATAAATAAAGATTATAATAGGAATATAATTGTGAATAAATATTTTCTAGCATTTTTTTAATGGTTGATTTTTATTCAATATAGAAAGTAAATATGTGTATAGTATTTATTAGGTTAAATAATTTTATAATAAGCTTATATTTTTAGAAGGATATATCTATGGGGGAAAGGGTTTTATATTTAATGCATGTTCCTTGGGGTTGGATTAAACAACGGCCTCATTTTATAGCTGAAAATTTAAGTAAATACTATAAGGTTAATGTATTTTATAAAAAAGCATATAAAAAAAATAATTTGGTAAAAAATGAAATTTCAAATGATCTTAATAATTTAGTGATAAAAGAACTATTTAGATTGCCCTTTGAAAGATATAATTTAATTCAAGAAATTGGTTCCATTATTATTAAATTTCAATTAAAAAAAATAATAAACCAATTTGATATAATTTGGCTTACCCATCCAAAATTATTTGGTATAATTAAGGGGATTTTACCTAAAAATATTAAAATAATATACGATTGCATGGATGATGCAATAGAATTTCTACCCAAAAAATGTAGTTTTAAAATAAAAGAAAAAATAATAAATGACGAAAGAGAATTAATTAAAAGAAGTAAGATAATTTTTACTTCTTCAAATTATTTAAAACAAAAATTAATCTCTAGATACAATATTAATGAAAAAATTTATGTAATTAATAATGCCATTTTTTTAGATAAGATAGATTCATATTATGATACTGAAGTGCCATTTTATATAAAAGATAAACTTGAAAAAATAAAGATAAAATTAATGTATATTGGTACAGTTTCTAAGTGGATAGATATGGATTTAATAATTCAAAGCCTTAAGCAATATAAAGAAATTACTTATATATTTTTTGGGCCAAAAGATATAAATTTACCAAAGCATAACAGGTTATTATATTTTGGGCCTATAGAACATAAATATATATTTAAAATTATGGAAGAGGCCGATGCCCTAATCATGCCTTTTAAGAAAAATGAGTTAATATTATCTGTTGATCCAGTAAAGCTATATGAATATATTTTTAGCAGCAAGCCTTCTATTGCTGTAGAATATGGTGAAACATTAAAATTTAAAGAATATGTCTATTTATATAAAAATAAGAATGAATATCTTAATTTGATAAAAAATCTAATTAAAGGAAATTTACCTCCAAAGAAAAGCCTAGAAGAATGCAGAAAATTTGCTTTAGAAAACACTTGGGGAAAAAGAACGGATACTATAATAAATTTGATTGAAACTAAATTTTAAAGAATTTATTTTGATTTATAAATGAAATATATATATAAAATGAAAAAATAGGAGAAAACAATGAAAGGTATAATCTTAGCGGGTGGTTCGGGGAGCAGACTCACTCCCTTAACCAAAGTAATTTGCAAACAGTTAATCCCAGTTTATGATAAACCGATGATATATTATCCCTTATCTACTTTAATGTTAGCGGGGATTAGAGATATTTTAATCATCTCTACTCCTCAGGATTTACCAAAATTTATAGAGCTTTTTGAAGATGGCGGGGAGATTGGTTTAAATCTTTCCTATCAAGAACAACCTAATCCCGAGGGTATTGCCCAGGCTTTTCTTATTGGAGAAGATTTTATTGGGAAAGATTCAGTGTGTTTGATACTGGGGGATAATATATTTTATGGTCATAGCCTGTCTATAACATTACAGAGAATGGCAAATCTTAAAAGTGGAGCCTGTATTTTTGGTTACTGGGTTTCAGACCCTCAAAGATATGGAATCATCGAATTTAATCAAAATAATGAAGTTATAAATATTGAGGAAAAACCTAAACATCCCAAATCAAATTATGCCATACCTGGCTTGTATTTTTATGATAATGAGGTAATAGATATTGCTAAAAATTTAAAACCCTCAGCTCGAGGGGAGTTGGAAATAACCGATGTAAATTTAAAATATCTAAAGCAGGGCAATTTAAAAGTAGAACTGTTAGGAAGAGGTTATGCCTGGTTGGATACTGGTACACCGGATAGCCTGATGGATGCATCTAATTATATTGCTACCATTGAAAGACGACAGGGATTAAAGATTGGTTGTATTGAAGAAGTAGCCTATCGGATGAGTTATATTGAACAGGGTCAATTAAAAAAAATAATCAATCAATCGCCGGAAAATGATTACCAAAAATATTTAAAAGTAATCTTGAATGAAAAGATAAAATGAAATGAGGGTTAGATGAATTTTAAAAAAGGTGATATTGAAGGAGTTCTTATCAAAAAATTAACCAAATATACGGACGAAAGAGGTTATTTAGTCGAAACCTTTCGGGAAGATACCCTTCCTGATAGATTGAAACCGGCAATGAGCTATGTGTCTTTTACCAAGCCCGGGATATCCCGCGGGCCTCATGAACATAAGAAGCAGACCGATATTTTTGTTTTTTTAGGGCCGGGAGAGTTTAAGGTAAAACTCTGGGATAACCGAAAAGAAAGCTCTACTTATGGAAATTGCATAGAAGTAGTGGGAGGGGGGAAAAATCCTATAACTGTAGTTGTGCCTCCTGGGATAGTGCATGGTTATAGAAATATTTCTCAAAAAGTGGCAGGAATGGTAATTAATTATCCGGATAAGTTATATAAAGGTTGGAATAAGGAAGAAGAAGTGGATGAAATAAGACACGAAGAAGCGGAAGATGAATTTTATTTAGATTTTATAAAAGAGGAAGATTAATCTATGGTCTGGCTGATCGGAAATAAAGGAATGTTGGGACAAGAGGTGGAAAAGTTATTTAAAAGAAAAAGGTTATCTTATTTGTCCAGTGATAAAGAAGTAGATATAACGGATTATCCAACCTTACAGGAGTTTACCAAAAATATAGAGCTAGCCTGGATAATCAATTGTTCGGGATATACTGAGGTAGATAAAGCAGAAAAAGAGATTGAAAAAGCGTTTCTAATAAATCGGGATGGAGTGAGAAATATTTCAAAAATAGCTACCGAAAAACAGGCTAAATTAATTCATCTCTCTACAGACTATGTCTTTAATGGGAAAAAAGATACACATTTATCCTATACAGAAGATGATAAAACTGAGCCAATTAACCTATATGGGGAAAGTAAGTTGGCAGGAGAAAAAGAGATTAAGGAGACTTTTAAAAAATATTTTATTCTTAGAACTGCCTGGCTTTACGGAAGGGGCGGAAAAAATTTTGTCTCTACTATGTTAAAACTATTTAAGGAAAAAGAAGAGATAAAAGTGGTCTCTGACCAGTGGGGGTCTCCAACTTATACCGTTGATTTAGCTGAGGTTATTTTAAAGATGATTAATAATGATTCTGATAAATTTGGGATATATCATTTTACCAATGAAGGGGTTACCAATTGGTATGAATTTGCCTGTACCATTTATGATAAGGCTAAAAGATTAGGATTGATTGAAGATAATAAAAAAGTAAAGATACAACCTATCAAGACCGAGGATTATCCTACAGCAGCCAGGAGGCCAAGATATTCAGTTTTGTCTAAAGAGAAAATAAAAAGAGAATTTAATTTAGAGATTAGAAATTGGGAGGATGCACTAACAGATTTTTTAAGCTTTTTGTCATTGCGAACGAAGTGAAGCAATCTCGATTTTTGAGATTGCCACGTCGCTATCGCTCCTCTCAATGACAGTGGTGTATATGTTTTGATAAATATTTACCAAGGGGCTATTTATAATGAAAAGAAGATTAAAAAATATTTTAATAACCGGGGGAGCGGGTTTTATCGGCTCAAACTTTATCTATTATATTTTTGGCAAAACTAATTTTGAGGGGAGAATAATCACTGTAGATAAACTAACCTATGCCGGAAATTTAGAGAACTTAAAAGAAATTGATAGTAAATTAAAAGAAGAAAGATATTTTTTTGAAAAAGCAGATATTTGTAATTTTGAGAGAATGAAAAGTATATTCAGTGAATATGATATTGATACTGTTGTGAACTTTGCGGCCGAATCTCATGTTGATCGTTCAATATTCGGACCAAAAGATTTTATTCAAACCAATATATTGGGTACTTTTACTTTATTGGAAGTTGCCAGAGAAGTGTGGAAAAAAGAAGATTATAGTCAATTATTATTTCACCACATTAGTACCGATGAAGTTTATGGCTCAGTCGAAGAAGGTAAATATTTTTTGGAAAGTACGGCCTACCAACCGAATAGCCCTTATTCTGCTACCAAAGCCTCTTCTGATCATTTAGTCAGGTCGTATTTTAAGACTTATAGTCTCCCAATAACTATTTCTAATTGTTCCAATAATTATGGTCCTTATCAATTTCCTGAAAAGCTAATCCCTCTGATGATATTAAATATATTAGAAGAAAAACCGTTGCCGGTATATGGAGATGGGAAAAATGTGCGGGATTGGTTATATGTTGAGGATCATTGTAGTGCAGTATGGGAGATAATAAATAAGGGAGAGGTTGGCGAGACCTATAATATCGGCGGAGAAAATGAATGGGAAAATATTAAATTAGTTAATTTTCTTTGTGAGAAGATAGGGCAGTTGAAAAAGAAAGAGAGAAATTATTATAAAAGATTAATTACTTTCGTTAAAGATAGGCCCGGCCATGATAGAAGATACGCCATAAACTGCGATAAAATAAAAAATAAACTGGGTTGGAATCAAAAGTATAATTTTAAAGATGGGTTAGATATAACTATTAAATGGTACATGAATCATCAGTCTTGGGTAGATAGAGTAAGAAGCGGAGAATATAAAAAGTGGATAGATAAAAATTATGAGGCGAGATGATAATATTGTGAAAACTAAAGAATCAATTGAAGTAAAAAAGAAGAGTACACAAAAATGGCCAAAAGTAGCTATAATTATTCTTAATTGGAACGGTTGGAAAGACACAATTGAGTGCCTGGAAAGTGTTTTTAGGATTGATTATCCGAACTATCAGGTGATAGTTGTAGATAATGGTTCAACCGATGATTCGGTGGAGCATATCAGAAAAGCTCATCCAAGGGAAAAACTGCTTGAAACTGGTAAAAATCTAGGTTGGTCTGGAGGAAATAATGTTGGAATTAAATATGCTCTTGAACAAGAAGCTGATTATATACTGTTGCTTAATAATGATGTGAAAGTTGAATCAGGTACTATTACTGCAATGGTAGAGGTTGCACAAGAGAGTAAGGCAAGTATAGTTGGTTCGGTCGTAAAGGATGCTTTTAGTGGTGAAATTCTTTTTACTCATAGTCGATATCCCTGGATGCTTTTTGTATCGGAGTTACAGAAGCATAGAATATCTTCTTCGAGATGGTGGAATAGCGATCAAGTTGAAGGCTCCTCAATGCTTCTTAGTCGAGAGTTACTAATAGAGAGAGCCGAGGAACCGGGATATTTCCTTGATGAATCACTTTTTCTTTATTGTGAAGAGATAGAAATTGGTATATGGTGTAAGCGAAATGATAGGAAAATTGTTATAGCTCGTGATAGTATTGTGTTCCATAAAGTTGCTACTAGTTCTGGAGGAAAGAGGAACCCCTTGTCATTTTACTATCTTACTCGAAATCGTATATTGTTAGCTCACCGTTATTTACATGGTTTAATACGAATTGCTTTTGAAATATTCTTTCCTCTTTTGAGGGTTGCACGAGCTGCGATGTATTTAGCGAAAGGACATCATGAAATCTCCGAAGCCATTCTACAAGGATTAGCAGATGGTTTTAGAGGACGAACGGGACCGAAGCTATGATTATGGCTACTATTTATGTTGAGTGTGTTTATCGGGGACTTATATGAAAATAGGCTGGATTGAAATTGTTAAAAAAAGATATGGCGGTACTATTTTTGATAAATTAGCTCAGGGAATTATTTCTAAAAATTTTGATTTTGAGTTAATATCTGTGAATGCCAAGTATCTTAAAAAAATAAGATATCTAAGAATGCCTGAAGCATTAATTTATCTTTGTAACCTAAGAGGAGAAAAAGATTTATGGATTAGAAATTTCTTTTCCACTATTACATTGCCGATAGATAAAACGAAGGGTAAGAATTTAGCAATAGCTCACCATATTGATTTTTCAACTTTACCTTTAGTTTCTCGGCCTGTATTTTTTCTTCTTGAAAAATTTTTCTATCAGAACTTAAAAAAAGTAGATGCAATTCTAACAGTTTCAGAATACTGGAGAAGACATTTTTTAGATAAAGGTTATAAGAATGTTTACAAAATATACAACGGTTTCGACTTATCTCTTTTTAATATTACCGAGCAGGAAGTTACAGAATTTAAAAAGAGGTTTAACTTTTCAGGAAAACCAATTGTGTACCTTGGTAATTGTCAAAAAGCAAAAGGTGTTTTGGAAAGCTATGATGTTTTAAAAAATTTAGATGTTCATCTTGTTACTTCAGGTAGAGTGCGCGTTAAGGTATCAGCAAGGAATCTGGAATTAAATTATCGAGATTATTTACGATTACTGAAGGCTTCCTCAGTAGTTGTAGCTATGTCGAAGTTATAAAGAAGGTTGGAACAGAACAGTTCACGAAGCGATGCTTTGCAAAACTCCTGTAATCGGTTCAGGAACAGGAGGCATGAAAGAATTGTTGGAAGGTGGAAAACAAATAATTTGTAAAGACTTTTCTCAATTAAAAGAAAAAGTTGAATTTTGCATAGAATACCAAGAGGTTGGCGAGTGGGGATATAATTTTGCAAAAAATTTTACAAGAGAAAATTTTAAAAATGAATGGGTAAATTTAATAAGGAATTTACAAAAACAGTAATTATAAAAATAAATTAGCGAAGTATTTATTATGATAATTAAAAAAAATTACCACAAAAATTTGTCATTAATTCTTTTAATAATAGCTATTGCTCTTTCTCCAAGTTTCTCTGCCGGCCAAATTGAAGGAGGAAGAATTATTGAAATTAGGATAGAGGATATTTTAATAGCAGTTTTGGGATTAATCTGGATAGCTAGTTTTTTAATTTCTAAAAGAGAGAAAATTAAAAAACCACCAATACTTCTGCCAATATTAGCCTGGTTGGGAATAGGTTTTTTTAGTATTTTAATTAATTGGATTTTTATGAATATTGGGATATCTCGAGGTTTTTTTTATTTTCTGAAAGAAGTTGAATTTTTCTTTTTATATTTTTATGTTTTTTATCATATAAAAAATTATGCCTCAGTTAAAAGCATTTTGCATTTTTGGATAATTGTAGGGGTAGTTAATATATGTCTTATTATATTTCAATTTATCAAAGGTACGGGATATGGAGCTTATGGGCCAAGTATGTTTATGGAAAGAGGTCCTTTGCCTTCAGGGGGAAGCTTCTTAATTTTATTTGCCAACCTTTTCAATATTTTTTTATATTATTACTCTCGTTTAAAGCTATCTAGGATAAAAAAAATAATTTTGTCATTAGGTATTTTATCTTTACCTATTGGTGTTATCTCTTCTGGTTCGCGAACATCTATTTTAGGATTAATTTTGGTAGTTGTTTTAAGTTTATTTTTTTATCAATTTAAATATGGAGCATTAAAATCAATTTTTATTATATTGGGCTTGTTGATTATTATTGGAGTAATATTTTATTTTGTATCTGACAAGGTACCATATATATTAAATCTTATGCCAGAAAGTGCTCTTAAATCTGTAAATGTTAGAAGTGGAATTTGGAAAACCCAAATTGAGACAATGCCTGAAAATTTATTTTATTACTTTTTTGGTATGGGAAAATCAGTTCGACTTTATGCTGAAGAAAGCCATAGTCAATATGTTCGTAATTTTATTGAAACTGGAATTATCGGTAGTATGATATTTTTTATTTTAATTTTTGCGATAATTAATAAATCTTGGCAAGAATTTTCAAAAAGCAAAGATTCATTTTCAATAAGTTTATCAGCCGGGCTTTTGGTAGCTACTTTAACTATGCTTTTTCTTTCAATTCCTAACGATGCTTTTATTGCAGTGAAACCAAATGAAGTTTATTGGTTTTTCACTGCCTTAACTATGGCCGTTTCGAGCCTTCGAGGAAAAGGAAATTATGCTAAATAATTCAACATTAGTTTCGATAGTAATTCCTTGTCGGAATGAAGAAAAATTTATTGGGAAATGTTTGACTTCTGTCATTGAAAATGATTATCCAAAAGAAAAATTAGAAATTATTGTAGTTGATGGTGTGTCAAAAGATAGAACAAGAGAAATTGTAAAAGAGTTTGTTAGAAAATATGCATTTATTAGGTTATTGGATAATATAAAAAAATTTCAGGTAGCGACACTAAATATTGGAATAAGAGAGGCTAAAGGCGAAATAATTATGAGAATGGATATAAGAAAGTGATGGAAGAATTTTCCTTACCAAATATTGTAATAAAGCTTTTGGAACTTATGAAAGGATAATTTCAAATGCATAGAAAGTCTATCTGGATTTTTAATCATTATGCAATAACTCCAAATCTTCTTGGGGGGAAAAGACATTTTGATTTTGGAAAAGAATTAGTAAAGAGAGATTATAGAGTTACTATATTTGTTGTGAGTTTCCATTTCTCTATTCAACTTAGTATAGAGATATTAAAATATTGGGGAAGATGTGAATGAATATCTTACTTATCAACCATTATGCAGGTCTGTTCATCCTGACTTTTGCAATGTATATTAGAGGAATTCTATTCAGTAGAGAGGAAAGCTGTGGTTATACTATTTGCACAAAAAGACATGATTTATTGTTGCGTGACAAATTTTGATGGATGAGGCTTGAATTATGACAAGTAATAATTTTAAAATTGGCATAGATGCTAGATCTATATCTAATAGGATCTGTGGCGTATCAAGGGTTGCAACTTGTTTAATAGAGGCCTTATCTCAAATTGATACAGAAAATAGATATATCATTTATGTTGATTCTATCGTGCCTTCTGTAAATCTTGGCGAGAATTTCGAGGTTAAGCTTACACATTGTTCCAGGAAAAATCCAAGACATGATATAAAATTTTATTCGATTCTTAAATGTGATAGGCTTAATTTGTTTCATTCCATGCACTCATGGCTGCCTCAGTTTATTCCTAACGGAATAAAAATAGTTGTAACAATACATGACTTATTTTCAATGACAGACCCCAAATTTTTTATAAAATTCAAGCCATTTCATAAACTATTTCAATTATATTTTAAATACTTGACTGCAAGTGCAGTTAAAAGAGCTGTAGCTATAGTTACAGGATCAAATTATTGTAAAGACGAAATAAGAAAATATTTTCCTGTTGCTGACAGAAAAATCCAGGTGATCTATGATGCAGCGGGATTTAATTATAAAAGAACGAATAAGGAATCGAGGCTTATAAAAGATGAATATTTTTTATATGTCGGCAATTGTAGAAGCTATAAAAATGTAGAGGTATTAATTGAAGGATTTAGTATCTTTCTTAAAATGAACAAAGATCATAAAATAAAACTTATTATAGCAGGCAATGATCTTTGTGAGCATATTAAAGCACTGGTTAGTAGAATGGGTATCGGAGAGAATATTCTCTTCTTGCTTAACCCTGCAGATGACGATGTTGCAAATTTGTATCAAAATGCGGTTGCCTTTGTTTTTCCTTCAAAACAGGAGGGTTTTGGAATTCCTGTTTTAGAGGCTATGAATGCAGGGACGCCTGTCATTATTTCTGATGCAGAAGCACTCGTTGAAGTTGCTGGAGATGCTGCCATGATATTTAAAAGAGATAATCCACAGGAACTTGTACTAGTGCTTGAAAAAATACTTCATAATAACTTTTTAAGGCAAGAGTTGATAAAGAAAGGTTATAATAGAGCCTCACAATTTACATGGGAGTCAAGCGCTGTAAAGTTAAAAAATCTGTATCTACAAATTATAAATAGAAGGGGGTAGAGTGAATGAAAATCTTAATGCTTAATCCACCATTTTTACCGAAGTATTCAAGATTTTCACGTAGCCCTGCTGTTACAAAGAGCGGGACTATTTATTATCCTATATGGCATGCTTACGCTATTGGATTGCTAGAAAAAGAGGGACATGATGTTAAGCTCATAGATGCCCCTGCAGATGGGCTTAAACGGGATGATTGTTATCGCATTGTAAGAGAATTTAAACCGCAGATTGTTGTTGTCTATACCTCCACGCCGAGCATTTATAACGATGTCGAGATCGGCGGAAATATAAAAGAATTACTGCCCGATTGTTTTATTGTTTTGACCGGACCGCATGTCTCTGTATTATCAAAAGAATCTCTGGAACTTGATAAGAGAATTGATGCAATCGCCCGTCGGGAGTACGATATGACTCTCGTTGAGATTGCTAATAAACTGGATAACAAAGAAGATATAAGCAATGTGGCTGGGCTTACTTTGAGAGTTGGAAATGATATAAAATCGAACCCGGATAGGGAACTAATAGACGACTTAGATTCTATCCCTTTTGTATCGGCTGTTTATAAGAGACACTTAAGGATTGAAAAATATTTTTATGCCCACTGTCGTTATCCAGTGGTTTCAATTTTCACAAGTAGAGGTTGCTATGGAAGATGTAATTATTGTGTATACCCCCAGCAAATGTTCGGCAGGAAGCAGAGGCAGAGAAGCCCTGAAAATATCGTTGCTGAGTTTGAGTATATTGAGAGGGAATTGCCGCAAGTAAAAGAGGTATTAATTGATGATGATACTTTTTCTTTTAATCAGGAACATACCATAAAATTCTGTGAACTTATGATACAAAAAAATATTAAGCTTCTGTGGACTGTTGAATGCCGTGCAAACCTGAAATATGAAACGATGGTAATGATGAAAAAGGCGGGTTGTCGGCTTATTGTTGTTGGTTTTGAAAGTGCGGACGATCAGATATTGAAAAATATTAAAAAGGGTTTGACTGTAGAGAGGATGAAGCAGTTTGTTTTGGATGCAAAAAAAGCAGGTATTATGATTCATTCCTGTTTCATGGCGGGGAATAAAGGAGAAACAAGGGATACACTGATGAAATCTTTAAAATTTGCTAAAGAGATAAATGCAGATACCTGCCAGTTTTTCCCCTTGATGGTTTATCCTGGTACGGAGGCTTATGAATGTGCAAAGGCCAATAATTATCTAACGACGACAGATTTTAGAAACTGGCTTACCAAGGATGGGCTCCACAATTGTGTAGTCAGTACACCAGAACTGAGCGCAAAAGATCTGGTGGATTTTTGTGACTATGCAAGAAGAAGCTATTATTTAAGCTCAAAATATCTTGCATATAAGGTGATTCAGGTTATGAAAAATCCTGATGAACTGAGTAAAACCTTGAAATCAGCAAAAACATTTATAAAGTATCTTTTTAGAAGGAGTAATTAAATTTATGTTATTAGATGTTATTTTAAAGGTTGCTCAAAAAATAATACCTTTTAATTATATTTATGTACTTACACCGACTATTTTTTCCGAAGGCACAACCTTGTCTACATTAGAAGCAATGGCTTGTGATAAGCTATTGATTGCTACAAATGTAGGTGGCTTACATGGGATTGGAGAGGATATGATTTCTAAAGTTGCAGTTAGACCAAATGCGAAAGATATTGCAGAGAAGATTTTATTTATACTTGAGCATAAAGAAGTAAGTAGTAAAAATGTTAACACTGTAAGAGACTATGTATACAATAATTTTAGAAAAGAGTTGTGGTGAAGCAATGGAAGAAACTTATTCAAGAAACAATACAACAATCAAATTAAGTATAATAATCTTAACTTGGAATTCCGAAAAGTATATAGAAAAATGTATAGATAGCATATACAACTCTGTTAGAGACGAGCGTGATTCAATTGAAATTATAATAGTAGATAATGGGTCGTCGGATGCAACTCCTAAATTATTGAAAAGGATTAAGATGAATGATACTAACTTTAAGTATATTCTTTTAAATAAAAACTACGGAACTACGTTTTCAAGAAATCTTGCTATAAAAGAGTCTAAAGGTGATTTTATTCTCGTGTTAGATTCTGATACCGAAATTAGAGGATGTTCGATAGAGATTTTGTTAGAGACTTTAAATGATGAGAATTACACCAATGTCGGTATAGTTGGGCCACGTTTATTGTATCCTGATGATAGTGTTCAATATTCATGCAAAAAGATACCTACCATTGCTATAAAGATTTTTAAGTTTATCGGTAACAGATATTTGAAAAATATTGCAGAAAGATTGGAGCTTTACGATCCGAAGATTTATTCTTTGGACTTTCATGAGATTATTGAGGTAGACTATTGTATCTCTGCTTGCTGGCTCGTTAGAAGGGAAGCTTTAGACGAAGTTGGTTTATTTGACGGAAAAATTTTCTATGCTCCAGAAGATATAGATCTTTGCGTGCGTATGTGGCTAAAAGGATGGAAAGTTGTATATAACCCTAATGCGATAGTGATCCACTATACTCAGAGACTGTCAAGAAGGAATTTTAGATTCACATTATTACTTGCCAAAGGATTATTTTATTATTTCAGGAAATATGGATACTGGTTTAAAAGAGAAAAGCTCTATAAAAAGTTCAAGAATTGTAGTGAAAAGTAATTTAGCTTTACAATGGTCAGCTTTAAATAGCCGGGCGGAGGGTGAAGGAAATGTTTTTAAAAAATGTTAAATTTAAATTAAATCTTTTTTTAAAGAGAGCCCTAGATATTATAGTTTCTCTTTTAGGTTTATTTATTCTTTCACCTATAATACTCATAGTTTCCTTAATCATCAAGCTTGACTCTCTTGGTTTCGTTTTGATAAAACAAAAAAGAGTAGGTATTAATAACAAAATTTTCATAATGTATAAGTTTAGAACAATGAAAATTGGAACACCTGAAGTAGCAAAGGAAATCTTGCTTAAAAATGGTTTGGATTCGTATCTCACGCGAGTTGGCAGATTTCTCCGAAAAACCTTAATCGATGAAGTTCCTCAGTTGATAAATGTTTTAAAAGGAGACATGTCTTTTAATAAAGTGCCTGCTTGGGCTCAAGTTGCTAGTGCAATACCTAGTTTTGGTATAATATACCAAAAGAAAGGAGTTGCACATGTCCCAATACCACCGATTAAATGTTAATGAACGTGAAGAAATCTCCC
>Ga0315284_10004764_pt1 | contig 19288 bp, 15 predicted proteins | sample YL17G09_16_MG_FD_203696 | JGI IMG/M metagenome (GOLD analysis project Ga0315284, IMG submission 203696) | Sediment microbial communities from Yellowstone Lake, YNP, Wyoming, USA - YL17G09_16 | ecosystem: Environmental > Aquatic > Freshwater > Lake > Sediment | place: USA: Wyoming | collected... | reverse complement strand
ATACCTCCGATTACCCATAAGGGAATGCCAACTACTGTAGTAGCCAAGCCAACACCACAACCATAAAATACGACAGCAACGCCAGTCCATCCATGATACGGGTCATCCGACGGGGCGTCTGCTATTGCAGCTCCAACAATATAACTTGTTACCATTATAACGGGACCGCTAACTGTAAAAATTATACCTGCATTTCTCATTTTAGTAGCTTTTACCATGTACTGATTAAGCTGTTTAAAATTTAAGGAATCAAGGTTAATTTTCTGCGCCATTATGCTACCCGAAACAATACACAATAAGAATATCAAAATGATTCTTCTTACAGAAAAAGGATTTCTTTTCATATCCAGCGATTTACTGTCTATCCAAGTTACACCAGCAAAAAGCCAAAATCAAATTAATTTATTTCACCACATTTTAACTTATGGTTATATCTGACAAATAGTGATGAGGAATAGAGAAGTGACATCTCCTGTTGATTTTAGGTTTGATTCTTAATAATAGTTAATAGTCCTTACTACAGCATCCCCTGCTCTTCAAGCCATTTTCTTACGCGTTCATGCTCTTTCTGGTATTTAGCTTCAACGTCCCTTACAATTTGTTGGAATTCCGGTTCGTTTCTGATGCTGTCGAATAATGGATTATTTTTTATTGAAGTTACCCACATTAAAGTAAAACTTTTATTCTGATTAAAAACCTTTAAGTTCTCATATGCTTTGTCTTTATCTCCCCTACAAGCATAGATACCCGCAAGAGGATAAACCCAATAAATTTTCTCGCTCGGGGGGACAGATTTAATACGATTATTAAAGGCTTCTATTAGTCTTTCGAAGTAATATTCCGATTCTTTCCTGTATCCATTTTGAAGGTAAGCATATCCAATAAACGGATCCATAGTTGGATTGGTTTGTCCGCTAGCTTTTAATATTGAAATAGATTTTTTATAATATTTTAATGATTCTTTATGCTGACCAAGAAAAGAGTAATATAATCCTAAAGCGTCTAAGACTCCAGTATTGGTTGAGTCTATCAAATATCTCTTTACATAGTGTTCAATAGCTTTTTTGTAATTACCTTTAGCTATCGCCTCGAGATCAACTTTGTTGTCTGAATATTTAACTGAGTCTCCATCCAGCTTTAGAACTTCAAGAAGAAAGTAATTGCCCTTTGCAGGGAAGCCAGCCATGTAATAATTATGTCCAAGTCTTGTCAAAATACGAGTTAATTCCGGACCATGATTCAGGGAAGCTGCTTTTTCAATGTTTTCAAGTGATTTGAGAATGTCCAACTCTTCATATAACCCTCCTTTCGCAAAATATGGAAAATAATCGTTTGGATTGTATCTTATAGCTTTGTCATATTCCTCAATAGTCTTTTTTGTATAACCTTTAAAAGTATAGTAAGCAGCCCTGATAATATATGCACCTGGTAAGTAATCATCATATGAAAGTGCAGTATTTGCAAGAACCAGCATTGAATCCAAATAATTATTTAAAATATTACTTTCTGAAATTGTATTATCTTTATACCGCTTTATAAAAAATACTTCTGCCAGACCCACATAAGCCTGGGCAAATGTGGAATCATACTCTAAGGCTTTATGAAAAAGAGTTTCTGCTCTTTTTACTGTTTTATGGTCAAACCCATAAGACCACACCTTAGTGAGCTCCTCTCTTCCTCTTTGATAGAAATCATATGCTGTGAGGCTTGTGGTAGGTGTTTTTTCAATTACCCGTTTTTCTTCAGGAGTTATCGTCGCTTTTAGTTCTGCAGCTATTGCTTGTGCAATCTGGCTTTGTGTTTCAGTAATATCTTTTGTTTCACGTATTTCCTTTTCATATGATTCAGCCCACAGGTGGTTACCATTTTTAGTTTCAATTAATTGTACCCTCAGATGAAATGTATTACTATATTTTTGTCCGCTTCCTTCAACTATGAAATTCACATCCAGTTCTTTTCCTATTTGTTGTATGGTTGGTCTGACTGAACCTCTGTATTGCTCTACGGATGAGCGTGCGAGAACCTTGCTAAATGCTCTTATTTTATGTAGGTTATTCAGGATTTCTTCCATTAATCCATTGATGAAATAAGTGGTTGAATCACTTGGGCTATCATTATAAAATGGTAATACTGCAATTGATTTTTCAAGTTTTGTAATATCTGAGTTAAGGTTTCTTCTACTGATGAAGTTAAATACCACCAATGCAACGATTATAACCCCACTGACATAAGTTGCAATCTTCCATCCACTTGATGCTGGAGTAGTTGCGTGATCAGTGTGCTTTGCTGCACTTAAAGGTTTTGTTTTCCTTACTCCTGAGGGTGTAATATCATAAACCCATGATAAGAATATCGCAATTATAAACCCAATGCAGAGCAGAACAATTATAAAACCCTGTGTCCAATCCGGAAAATGTAAGGGCTGAGACACCATATCTACAAGTTGGAGTATCACAAATGCAACAGCGGCATATACAGTTATTACATGTACAACCTTGCGTCTTTTCAGTTCCTTCCAAAACCTTTCAAAACTGTTGGTTTTGTGATCCATCAGGTATCTTCTTGGCTTTATGTATGTAAAGTTCTGCTATCTAAATGACAAAGTCAATTTTATTTTTAATCGAACCACAAAAAAAGGGCTGTCATTTCTGACAACCCTCTACATGTTCAAAAAAGTTATTTTTACCAGATTTTGATGCAGGGACATTTTCCTTTAAAGTGAAGGTGTAACTCTAATAAAAGAAAGTTCCGGATTCCGCTTTATTTGAAGCAAAACAAGGCGGTTTTGATCTGGTTGTATAACCTTCGGCTAAATCCAAAAGGATCAGAAATAAAAAACATTGATATTAAGCATTTTAAGATTATGGATTTAAGTCTATCCAAAACCTACATTTTTTTTTGATTCACAGATACCCTTTAAGGGAAAAAGATGCTACATATAAACAGCTATCTGCCCATGACGAGGGGTAGCCCTGTACAGGATCTTTGCATCAGCTTTGGGAAGCCGTATCCTGATGAATGGGTGATATTCGGGAACTTTGAACCTTGCCAGACTTTTCAGTGAGCTCCAGGTATTTTTCAGCCTGTCATTGAGATCAAAAATGAAAAGATTATTTTTATCACTGGTAATTGTATCAGTATCCTGATAGACGAATATCCTTATGCCATTATCCATTTCAAGGATATAATTGACAGGCTCATAGTCAGATGTATCAGGAATTATGTCAGGCTTGAATTCAGAAGTATCCTTCGGAGCCATTTTTATCATAAGCGGCTCCTTCTTGATGGTTGCAAAATCACCTATAATATTCATCGGAGTTGACAGCATTGCAGAAACTGCATACTCATTTTCAGACCGGAGTATCCTGCTTATTTTTATCTCGTTGATCTTTGCAGAATGAACCGCGACACCGCTGATTTCGAGGTTTGCAGTGCTGTCAGCCAGGTTGAGTGTCATATAAACTGAATCCGTTTCAGCCATACTTATTCTTGCCTGAAGAAAAGCTTTTTCTTTAAGCATGCCCATGTAGGCAGAATCGGAAAAGAATCTCTCATCTATTGTTTTTTCGGGAGTTTGCTGTAAACCGAACTTTGCCCGGATCTCATTTAATTTCTTCCCGGGAGCCAGGACAGACATTATGCTGAAATAAAAAAGAAATATCAGGAGAAATGCTCCAATTATGATCAGCACAATCTTTTTTACTGCCAGCCTTTTTCTTTCTAAATTATCCATAGAGATTGTGATTCTTGCAGATCAGAAAATATAAACTTTGGAACCAATGCTCAGAGTGTTGTAAATTGCCTCAAGGTCTTCATCGTTGAGTCTCACGCAGCCATGTGTTACAGGCATCCCAAGGAATCGTTTGTAAAGCGTCCCATGGATAAGATACCCGTCGCCGATGCTCATTGCATAATCACCAAGCACCCCGTATTCATATCTTGAAGGATCATCCTGGGGCGGAATAGGTAATCCTTCTTCAACAAATGCCCAGTCGGGTCTTTTCCATACGGGCGATGTGATTTTCCCCTGTATCCAGTATTTGCCTTTGGGTGTCTTGAAGATCCATTTCCTTTCACCTTCAGTTTTAAGCATAGTATAACTTCCTGAACTACAAAAACCTTCCCTGATGAGTTTCTTATTCCTGAAAAGGAAAAATCTGTTGTCGGTAGTGTTTATGACAATGTATGACTGACCTGATGTGTATGAAGAGTATTTTTTTGAAAGGCGCTGAATATCTCTGGTCAGAAGCGCTGTCTGCTTCCTGTAATTCTTATCATTTTTAAATTCCTGATCATTTGTTAATTCTGCTTTTTGCCTGGACGTGGCTTCCTGCAATGCTGGAACCAGGTAAATGATAAAAACAAGGACAAACATGAATGTAAATAACGAAACTACACTTCCAAGTGTTATACGGAGCACTTTAATAAGCTTTCTATTCTCCCTCGTTTTCTGATACCATGAATTAATGATCCCTGGAATATTATCAGGAAAAGGTTGGGCGGATGCATCATCAGCAATATTTAATTTATGATCTTCCATAAACGCTTAATTTCAATCACGAAGCTGATCAAGATTGACCATGGAGCCTATGATAGTGACGGGTGTCCCCTCATTGGCAATTTTAAACACAACATCCATTTCTGAATTAGTCAGTGCGATGCATCCTTCTGTCCAGTCTATTCCTCTGCCGCCGTCTCCATGGATTTCAATGAGGCTGCCTATTTTAGCACTCCTTGGCAGTGTACCCCTGGCAATTTCTTTTTTAAATTCTTCTTTATCTTTTTCGTTTGGATAATCGATCAGCAGAGCCTTGTGGTATTTTGTTTTATTGCTGTCAAATTTTTTAACGATTTTGTACATACCTTCGGGGGTGGCTTTGTCGCCTTTTACCCTTTTGTCTCCCACCCAGTTCTTACCAAGTTCCACATGATACTCATATTTTTTGATCCCGCCAAGGTAAACCAGACATTTTCGTGAGTACTTATCAATGATAATGGAGTAACTCAGGTTTTGCCGTGATTCCCTTATAGTTCTGTCAGCCCATTTTTTCCAATCGGGATAGGAGTTGAAATACTCTTTCAGGTGAGTAGTTGCTTTTTCGTATGACTCAGTCAGCAGCAATTCAGAATCGGTGACCCTTACTTTTGCCTGGGCATATTGTCCTTTGCTGTAAGCCACCTCGGATTCCTTCAGGAGCATCTTGCCTTTTGAAATCCTTTTCCAAACCTCGGCAGATAAAGGGTAAGAAGTGAATCTTTTATCGATCTGGTCAATTATGTCATTAAGTTTATCAATCTTTTGCTTCAGGTATATATTAAGGTCCGAAACGTTGTTTTTGGATATTTTTGCGGCCTGTTCTGCCTTCCTGGCGGAAAGTTCTGCAAAACCGGCAACCTTTTCATAATTCCTGAAATATATAAAACGCTTGTTCTCTTCCTGCCAGTTTATCATGGCTGAATCGTACAATGCCTTTGCCTCCCGGTAAAGATTCTTTGAATAAGTATCGGCTTTATTTGAGGTTGCCTCTGAAAGTGCTATCCTGGCATAAGCTACTTTTTCCTCAGGCGGTTGCGGAATAAACCTTACCAGTAGTACTATTGCCAGGAAAGTTAATGTCAGGATGACAATAAATATTATTACTCTTTTCCAGATTTTCTTAATTCTCATCCGCCTGAAGCTTAAAAAAAACCCCGGGTAAGCCCGGGGATTTTTATCTTTATCTTTTTAAATAAAAATTAAAATTTAATTCTGGCTTTCGTAAGAACTTCTTTTACTTCTGCATTAAGACCGTCAGCTTTTTCTTTAGCTGCTTTGATCTTGTTAAGAGCATCCATGAATGAACCTTTGTCGAAAAGGCCCTGAGCTTCAACTACAGAACCATCAACGGTAGCAAGATCAGCTTTGATCTGCTCAATTACAGCAGCACCTTCTTTTCCTCTTGGAAGTTTCGGGATAAGTTTGCCGTTTTCTTCGATAACAGCTTTAATACCTGTAAGTAAATTAGCGGCTTCAGCTTTTACTTCCTCTTTCTTTGTAGCTGCATTGGCAGCAACTGTGTTGGCAAGAGTTAAAACATTGGCCAATTTTGCTGTTTCGCCTTTAAAATTCTTGAATAATTTTGATTCCTTTGCTGTAATGTCAGCCATAACAGCATTTAATGAATCCTGCACAGCTGCAAATTCAGCAGGTACATAAACTGCTGCTTCAGCAGTTTTAGCGGCTTCGATAGCAGCGTTAGCAGCATCAATCTCAGCCTGAGGTTTCTTTCCGCAACTTGAAAGGACTGCAACCATTGCAATGACCGCTAATCCCATTAATACTTTGTTCTTCATTTTTCTTGTTTTTAAATACTTTGCTTTGTTAAATTTCCGATTATTTGGTTGTAACCGTTTCTTCTGAAAAAATCGGTGCGAAGATACGCAATTTTATAATTATCACAACATATTTTTCAATTTTATTTTTTGTTTTTTTACAATCCGGCTTGGATACCTCTTTAATAAGTAAGACAGATTAAAAATCTTTTACAAGAATGAAAAATAAATTTAAGAAATATTATTGAATACTAAATGCTATTTTCTTTGTTTCTTCAGAATTTGTTCCGATAAATAATTCGAAATCACCCGGATCAGCAGAGAAGCTCATATCCTGGTGATAATATGAAAGCTCTCCGGTTGAAAACATAAAAGCCACGGTAACAGTCTCTCCTTTCCTTAAATGTACTTTCTTAAAGCCTTTAAGCTCCTTAACCGGGCGCGTGACATCTCCGACAAGGTCACGTACATATAGTTGAACAATCTCTTCACTATCTCTTTCTCCGGTGTTTGCAACATCGACTGATGCAATTATCCTGTCGTTTAGGCCAAATGATGACTTGTTTAGCTTGATGTCTGAATAGCTGAAAGAAGTATAGCTTAATCCGTAACCAAAAGGGGAAAGAGGGGTATTCGGACTGTCGAGGTAATTTGATTTGTACTTTTCATAGGGATTTTCCGGATTTATGGGCCTTCCGGTATTTTTGGAATTGTAGAACAGGGGAATCTGGCCGACATTTCTCGGGAAGGTCATCGTGAGCTTTCCTGATGGATTTACATCACCAAACAGGACATCTGCTATTCCGTTTCCTGCTTCGGTACCTCCAAACCAGGCCTCCAGAATTGCGGGAGCTATTTTGTCCAGATCAGGTATTGCCAAAGGCCTTCCGTTGAAGAGAACCGTAACCGAAGGTTTACCGGTTTTTATTACAGCTTCGGCCAGCTTCATCTGGATCCCTGGCAATGAAATGTCAGTGCGGCTGGCAGCCTCACCGCTCATCATTCTGTTTTCGCCGAGAGCAAGTATTACAAAATCAGCATTTCTGGCTGCCGCAACGGCCTTGCTTATTTCATCAAGGCCATCATCGTTTACATTGCAACCTTTTACTGTTATTATGTTAACAGAACTTTTTACCTTGTTCTTCAATCCGTCCAGGAGGGTGATGCATTTTTCTGCCTGACCAGCTCCTGACCAGAAGCCCAGCATATCTTGCTTCGAATCGGCCAGAGGGCCTATCAGTGCAATAGTTTTCACATCGGATGGTATTGGCAGCGTTTTATTGTCATTTTTCAGCAGTACGCATGACCTGGCAGCAACCTCCCTGGCAAATTCACGATACTCAGGAGTCATTATCTCTTCAGCCTCCCTTTTCTTATCGCAATACCTGTATGGGTCATCAAGCAAGCCAAGCTTATACTTGGCAATGAGGATCCTTCTGACTGCATTATCAATAGTTCCCTCACTTACTTTATTTGATATGACAAGTGCTGCAATCTCGTTTCTTCCACTGCTGTTCTCTGAAGTTCCTTCACGAAATCCACTGTGAATGCGTTGAACACTGATCCTGCCTTCCCCTGTTTTATAAGTTCGATGTAATCATTCCGGATTGAAGGGCCGGTGGTGGACCAATCGCTCGTAAACAGAGAGATCTGCCCGATCTTTTCATCAAGAGTCATTTTCTTTATCAGGTCATCAACAAATAAATCCATCTTCTGGTCTGAAGCTGTATTTTTTATCTGTTTGCATGAATATTGAAGACTCGCAATAATTATGCATGAAAGAATGATTGTTAATTTTTTCATATCTGGAATTAGGATTTAATATTTATACCTTCCTTTATAAGGTCTTTCTCATTGGCAGAAATAATTTAATCTACTTACACAAATATAGACTAAACTGATCGTCTGGTGAAATAAAAACTTCCGGAAGGATCCGCAATATTATTGACCAGACTTTTCGAGTATCAGGTCGCTGTAAGACTTGCTTATGTAATCGGCCGCTTCAAGGCCAAAAAATGAAAAATAGAGGTCGCATTGCTTTTTAAGCTCCTCCACGTTAATCTGTCCGGTCTCATCTATAGCCTCCACTTCAATAAAAGTTCCAAGTTCCATGACTGTGTCAAAATGGAATTTCACATTTCCGATAAAATATATCTTCCTTCGCTTATCGACAACAACCTTTATCCCGTTCACTCTTGTAAGGATTTCCTTCAGCGAAATGTCAGGCTGGTGCTTGTAAAGAATTATTGCAGATTGCTTTGCATTAGCAGTGTCGGGCCTTTCATAATAAATAAGTGCATTTTCAATATTGCCCTCACGCAATTTGAGACGACCTGAAGGAATATTAAAATATGTGTCAATCTGATGATCCTCGCCCCTGAAAAGAGGATTCAGCTCAAGGAGACTTTGCTCCAGTTCATCCAGGTCGGCTGCCCTTGCTTTGAACTCAATATTACGAATATTCATTTCTATGGTTTTAGGTTGTATTTTCAGGAACTGCTGATGTAAAAATAGCGAAAAAATCAGTGGATATACTTCGTTGATCCTTTGGGGATTATTCGCTTCGCTCATGATCCCCTATGGGGAGATTCAGCAAAGCTTTGCGGAGAGAGGGGGATTCGAACCCCCGGTACAGTTTCCCATACGGCAGTTTAGCAAACTGCTGGTTTAAGCCACTCACCCATCTCTCCTTGTGGCTTTATGCGCGACAAAAATAGGAAAACATGTATAAACTGCAAAATCTGGAGATACTTATTTCAATCCCTTAAAAATGTCGGTGATCAGTTTAAAGTTTTCGAGAGTCTCCTCATCAAAATCCTTAACACTGATCTGTCCGGACCTGACATTGCTCAGGAACCGGCTTAGTACAAAATTCCTGGGGACTTCCTTTTCTCTTATATAAACTGAATTGGGGACAGTGATCCCCTCGCGGGTATTGATAACATGATTCTTAAAATCAAGCGTGGATAAAAGATCTTCTGCATTTTGAAATGACTCCGGAAGTTTGATAATCAGATCCTTTTCATTTTTTGCAGTCTTAAAGACTGTTTTTCTGAGAGTCTCTTCGATCTGATTTTCATTTTCATTCTCAAAAAGGAGCGCGCCGAACTCCATCCCCCATCCCATAAGTATATTGCACAATAATGGCATGGATGAAATATCGGTCGAAGGAATGATGCTGATGTTCCCCCTGAAACCGGTCAGGAGAATTATTGCATTCAGCAGGTAAAATGACCCTATATCATTCACAACCAAATTGAACCTCACGGTTGAGAAACCCTCCTTTCCCATCGGATTGCCCAGAATGCTCTGCAATGGAGTCAGAGTGTCGGGAGTTGCAGTTGATAATTGTAGCGGATCGAGTATGCGTGTTGTGCTTCTGTAGCTGTCAAGGTCGTCACGCTGAACTGCCAGTACCCGGTGAAGCTTGTTAATCTCAACCAGATGGGGTGAATGGGTTGTGTAAATTACCTGAATTTTCTGGCTGATATCCTCAAAGACTTTCAGAACGTCTTCCTGTGCCCTGGCATGAAGACTTACACCAGGTTCATCCACAAGAAGAACCAATGGTTTGCTGTTTTCACAGGCTGACGCCTTCAGTTCCATATAAAATGAAAGGAACCATCTGACCCCGCGGCTCCTTTGCTTGGGATAGAGTCTCTCTCCTTCGTCCTTTATCCAGAATTCAAGATAAGGCTTGCCGGCTTTCCCGGCATAGCTTGAGTTATAGTGATCAAGCTCAAACTGTATGTTTATCTTATTGTTGCGTCCGATTGACTGCTGCCAGAAGTCCTGGAAATTACAGGTTAGAGAATGATTGAGGTTCTCAATCTTTTGTTTCAGGATCCTGCTTGATGGCTGTTCAAAGAATGAAAAATCTAGCTGTGCCAGGGTCAGAAAGTTGCGCGCAGCCTTGTAGCCTTCAACCTGATCTTTTCCTGAAATTATATCAGCAAGGTCGATCCTGTTTGGAAGAAGGCTTCCGAAATCTTCGAACATTTCAAATTCGGGACAATATTCAAAGTATTTCTTCCCAAGAATTTTGCTGTTAAAGTGAGATTTATATGAGCTTACTATTTCATCTACTTTTCTGGCAGCCTGATCTTCTGAAAACCCTTCCATCATATAACCCGACATTGCAATATGCCTGTCAAGTTCTTCAGTCCTTTGTTCCTTCTCCATACGGGTTTTCCTGTAATCATTAAGTATATTGTTCCATTCAAGATCTTCCCCGTTGTCAACCGGCCTCATCAAAAGAGTCATCTTCTGATGCCTCTCTTCAAGCTTGACCGCAATATTATTGAGATGGCGATCGATGGCTGAGCACTTTTCTTCAAGCAACATCCATGTTTCACCTGCTTTGCTTATTGTCTGATATTTTGCCAGATCCTTTGTAGCCTCTTCTTCCTTTTTTTTCAGATCGGCCAATTGATTCTTCAGAGCTGGATATTGGGTTCCCGGTGAAGAACTCAGGTCCACCGCTTTCTTTCCAAAGAGCGTAAATCCTTTCCTGTTTCCCTTTGCCTCAGCTACCTTTTCTTTCATAACGGCAATCGTTGATCCCAGATCGTAAAGCTTTGATCCCTTTTCATTTATCTTGTTTATCTCACTCTGAAGCTTCACTTTCACATCTTCGAGGTAAAGACGCCATGCATTTTCCAGGGAATCAAGATACTGGCTGATCTTTCCGCTGACGGTAATTTCGGACGACAGATCAGCGATCCATGTCCTGGTAAGTTCAACCTGGGTGAGCCCTGATAGAAGTTCCCTAAGCTCTGTACCGGGATTCTCCGTCACTTTTAACAGCCACCCTTCAGGAATACTGAATCTGCAGCTTATTTCAGGCAGCGAGAGATCGCTTCTCAGGACATCTTCAGATATAACTCCGGAATAAAATACTTCCAGGGCTTCCAGCACAGATGTTTTGCCCGATTCATTTTGCCCGATCAGACATGTGACGTTGTCGGGCGACAAATTTTGCCAGTCTGTATCCAGAATCGATCTGAAATTTTTAATCCTGAAAGCTAACAGCCTCATAGTATTGTGAGTCAAACCTGAAATCCAAAAACGAGAACATCATCACATTGTTGTGATCTGCCCTTCCATTCTTTAAAAGAATATTCGAGACACTCTCTCTGCGACGCCATTGAGAGGCCGGTAACTGATAACAAAATCTGCTTGAATTCCTTGTATTTGAATTTCTTATCAGTTATTTCACCAAACTGATCAGCAAAACCGTCCGAAAAAAGGTAAAACGAATCACCGGGACAGGTATCAATAATTGTATTCGTAAAAGGTTTTTCTTCCTGTGGACCAATGCCTATTGTCATTTTGTCGGGTTTGAATTCAGAAAGCTCCCCGTTCCTGATCCTTATCAACGGACGGTTGGCTCCGGCAAATTGAATTTTATCCGCTCCGCTCTCAATTATGCAAAGTCCTATATCAATACTGTCTTTTGTCTCCTCTTTTGATCCGGTCTGGTGAAGTGCTTTCATGATTTTCTCCCTCATATTATTCAGAACACGGTTTGCCCTCATACACTGTTTCGATGAAAGTATTTCATTCAGAAAGCTTATTCCGAGAATGCTCATCAGTGCCCCCGGTACTCCATGACCGGTGCAATCCCCTGCTGCGATGCATGTAAACTGACGATTTGAAAATGTATAATAGAAATCCCCGCTTACTATGTCCCTTGGAAGGAAAAGAATGAAGAAATCCTTTAATATCCCCTTAAGAATAATTGGATCAGGCATTAAAGCATGCTGGATCATGCCTGCGTAGCGAAGACTTGCGAGATGATCCTCCACACTCTGGATACTTAAAGTGTAAAGATCCTCGGATCTTTCCTGATTGTAAGGCGTCATAAAGGAAAGTTATCAAACAGACTAACTATTTAAATAAACTGATTTTCAGGGCGTTTATTGTGATAAAACCCTGTTAGGAGGTCTTCTTCTTTAGAAGGATTACATTTTCGACATGATGAGTATGGGGAAACATGTCAACAGGCTGAATCCTGGCAACTCCGTAATATTCAGACATTAAGCTGATATCGCGTGACTGCGTTGACGGATTGCAGCTTATGTAAATGACCTTTCCAGGTGATGCATTTATTATCTGCTTAACGACATTCTCATGCATTCCTGCTCTTGGCGGATCGGTTATGATGACATCAGGTTTGCCATTTTCACTTATAAACTGTACATTAAGCAATAATCTTATATCTCCGGCAAAAAACTGTGTGTTATTAATGTTATTGATTTCAGAATTGATTGCTGCATCTTTTACTGCCTCATCAATATATTCAATCCCAATGACTTTTTTTGCAGAATCTGCTATAAAATTTGCGATTGTCCCGGCACCTGTGTAAAGATCATAAACGATCTCATTGCCTGTCAGAGCGGCAAATTCCTTTGCAACTTTATAAAGCCTCAGCGATTGTTTAGTATTTGTCTGGTAGAATGATTTTGGCCCGATCCTGAATTTGAGTCCCTCCATCTCTTCAAGCAGATAGTCTTCACCTTTGTAAAGCACAGGTACCTGGTCAGCGAGTGAATCATTCCGTTTTGTGTTAATAATATAAAACATGGAACATATCTGAGGAAATTCCGAAGTAAGAAAATCCAGCAGCCCCTCTATCCTCTCCTTTTCATCAAGGTAAAATACAACGATAACCATTACTTTGCCATTGCTCGTGTTGCGGATTATCAGGTTCCTCAGAAATCCGCTTTGCTGACGCAGATTGAAAAATGCCAGTGATTTCCTGTGGGCATATCTCCTTACTGCATCACGTATTGCATTTGATGGCTCAGGCTGAAGATGACACTCCCTGATATCGAGAACCTTATCAAAAAGACCAGGGATATGAAATCCCAGGGCATCCTCATGTCTATGATCATTGTCAGAAATCATTTCTTCCCTTGTAAGCCAGCGTCTGTCTGAAAATGTGTATTCAAGCTTATTCCGGTAAAAGAAAGTTTCAGCAGAACCTAAAATCGGATCTGGTTCAGGTATCTCCACTTTCCCAATCCTGACAAGGTTATCCTTTACTTGTTTTTCCTTGAACTTGAGCTGCTTATCGTATGGAAGATGCTGCCATTTACAACCGCCGCATATACCAAAATGAGCGCACCTCGGCTTGATCCTGTCAGCAGAGTATTCATGGAATCTTATTACTGTGCCTTCCATGTATTTACTTCTCTTTTTCCTAATACGGATGTCGACCAGATCTCCGGGAATGAGCATCGGGACAAAAACAACCTGATTATCGATTCTGGCAATTGCATTTCCTTCGGCCCCGATATCCGTTATTCTTACCTTGTTGAGCAATGGCATTTCTTTCTTTCGTCCCAATTGTGATGATTATTAAAATCAGCTAAACCTAAATCTATTTTTTTATTCCTACCTCAGACTCATGAGAAACTGCAATCCTTTTATCATGGCCGGAATAACAGCATCGCCATGATCAAGTCCAGGAATGATCTCTTTACTGCACGTCTGCAGCGAAGTTCCGGCCTGGATCATGGCATTGTAAATGCTTTCTGTTGTTAAAGGATCAACTGATGTATCGCCGCCCCCGTGAATAAGGAATAAAGGTACTGCAGTATTCCAGCCAGCTATGCTGTTTCTGGCAAAGGATGTCCTGACAGAAGCGTATTTTGCCTCCGACCTGAAGCCCGAGAGAAAACCATCTGTGAAAAGTCCAGGGATTGAGGTGGTCAGCTGTTTATTTATCTGGTCAGAGGTTAAAGAACCTGAATACAGGTTACCAAGCCTGGAAGCATAAGGCTCTTTCAGAATATCTGAAACAGGATTGGTAAACTGATCGTACTCAGAATAAGCATTTATGATATATCCGATATAAACGGGCATCGGATAGGAACTCAGACCTGTCATTGACCCGAAAAGAATATTCAGATCATAAGGACCTGCGCCGCATACACTTCCTTTAAGAGTGAACTCGCCGGAATAATCCTTTTCAAGAGCCTCGTGCAGTGCGAGGGTAGCCCAGCCGCCCTGTGAATACCCGGCCAGGTAAACGGCATCCTTAATTGTCAGGTCCGGAAGTTCTTCAGGATCCATCTCTTTGACAGCAAAAAGCATGTCAACTATTGATCTCACCGTTGGTTCCTTGATCAGATACGGATGAGGGATATCCGATGATTCACCGAATCCCGGATAATCCGGTATAACAAGCACATACCCCATTGCAGCGATAACTTCCACAAACTGGTAAGAAGGATTGCCAGGATACTCACTTGGTGAATAATCATTAACAGTATTGGTGCCATTCTGAAAACTAAGCAGAGGGTAATCTCCCTTGTCTGAAGGAACACAGACCAGCCCTGAGGCATTTATTACCTTTTCATTTACTTCTGTTCTGTAAACCACCTTATAAATATCAACCGGATGAGATATAAGCGGTTTAAGGTCACTCAACTCAGGGTAAGCAGCAGATGCTATATCAAGAAGAGTATTTATATATGCTGTCGTATATGTGGTAATATATTCCTTGGAAACAAAATGGTCATATTCCGGCTCCCCGCTTTTATTGCACGAAGAGACAACTGAAATAATTACAGAAAGATACAGCAGAGCACCGATTAGGCATTTGATCGTTTTCATCCTGGCAAAGATAACTTTTATCGGGAGAATCACTTCTTCACAGGCTCCTGTACTTTTCATATATTTGCGCTTAATATTTTTTGTATGGTTTCTGTACAGGATATTTCAGTTTCATTCGGTAGTTTCGATTTATTGAGCAACATCTCGTTCCTGATAAATGAACAGGATCGCATCGGTCTTACCGGAAAGAACGGTTCCGGAAAAACAACTCTTCTCAGAATAATCTCAGGGATCCAGAGCCCTGCAAAAGGGTTGGTTGATATGTCGAAAGAAGTCTCTATCGGTTACCTTCCCCAGCAGATGACCGTCGACGATTCGACAACCGTTATGAATGAAACACTTACGGCTTTTGCCGGCCTGATTAGCCTGTCGCAAGAAATTGAAAGATGCAGCATGGAGATAGCTGACAGGGATGATTATCATTCTGCAGAATATTTGAAGCTGTGTGACAGGCTGACCGAAACAGAGGAAAAATACCGGATCCTCGGCGGTGACAACTATCTGGCTGACGCTGAACAGACCCTTACCGGACTTGGTTTTGAGAGGAAAGACTTTAACCGGCCTACCAGTGAATTGAGCGGAGGGTGGCGCATGAGGATTGAGCTTGCAAAACTGATCCTCAGAAAGCCGTCACTTTTTCTTCTTGATGAACCTACTAACCACCTCGATATAGAATCAATCCAGTGGTTCGAAAGCTTTCTTGCAGGATATTCCGGAGCAGTGATGATGGTTTCGCACGACCGTGCTTTTCTAGATAATGTAACTAACAGGACAATTGAGATTTCACTTGGGAAAATCTATGACTACAAGGTTTCGTGGTCAAAATATGTCATTCTCAGGGAAGAGAGAAGAACTCAGCAGATAGCTTCGTTCAGGAACCAGCAGAAGATGATTGAAGATACAGAGAAATTTATTGAACGATTCCGATACAAAGCTACAAAAGCGGTTCAGGTCCAGTCGAAAATCAAGCAGCTCGACAAGATTGAAAGGATCGAGGTCGATGAGGAAGACACCAGTGCGATGAACCTAAGGTTCCCGCCGGCTCCCCGTTCTGGTACTGTTGTCGTGGAAGCGGAAAACCTTTCCAAAAGCTATGGTTCTCTCAATGTTCTGAACAAAATTTCCATTACGATCACCAGAGGAGAAAAAGTCGCTTTTATCGGCCGTAACGGTGAAGGAAAAACAACTTTCTCAAGAATAATAATCGGAGATCTCGATTATGAGGGATCTCTCAAAATCGGACATAATGTCAAAACAGGATACTTTGCGCAGAATCAGGATGAACTGCTGGACGAGAATTCAACTGTTCTTGATATAATTGATTATGTTGCCAAGGGAGAAATAAGGACAAAGATCCGTGATATGCTCGGTGCTTTCCTTTTCAGAGGCGAAGATGTTGATAAAAAAGTCAGAGTCCTGTCAGGAGGAGAAAGATCGAGGCTTGCGCTTGTAAAACTTCTTCTCGAACCATGTAATCTGCTCGTTCTGGATGAACCGACGAACCATCTCGATATGCGTTCAAAAGATATCCTGAAACAGGCCCTGATCAAATATGATGGCACACTAATTGTGGTTTCTCATGACAGAGATTTCCTCGACGGCCTTGTGGCAAAAGTCTATGAGTTCAGGCATAACAGGATAAAAGAAAATATCGGTGGAATTTATGATTTTCTGAGGAAGAAAAAGATTGTAAACCTGAGAGATATTGAAAAAAGGGATAAAGTAACCAGAGAGATCAAAGGTGATGATTATACATCGAACAAGCAGAAATACCTTGAGAAGAAAGAATATGACAGATCGCTGAGGAAACTTAGGAAAAGACTTGAAGATTCTGAAAGACAGATAGAAAGAATGGAACTTGAGTTATCGGCTATGGATAAAGAATTAATGACAACATCCAGCTCCTCGGAAAGTGCCGGGATATACAGGAAATACGAAGATCTCAGGAACCAGCTGAATGAAGAAATGAATAACTGGACTCTCTATTCACATGAGGTTGATGAATTTTTAAAAAACAACGGCTGAATATGGAATACCCGATGCTTGAAAAGGAATACCCGGTTCATGTTTATGAAACAGGACCTGATAATAATCTCAGCCTTTTGAATTCCGAATTGGCGGGTGAAAAAGCATTCCCCCGGAATGCAATGAAACTTGAACCTGCTGTTGAAAATGGCCGTAACACGTCCCCATTCCATGTAACAATAAGCGATCTTGACATCAATCTGCATACCAATATGTCAAGGTATCTCAAATGGGTAACTGACAGTTACGACCTGGATTTCATTCTTAATAATGTTCCTTTATCTGCTGAAATAAATTATCTTGCCGAATCACGTTTCAACGACAGCATTGCCATAACAATATCGGAGGAGAGTAACAACAGCAATGTACTAAATCATTCAATAATGAGGACATCGGACAATACTGAGCTTTGCAGGGTAAGGATAAACTGGAAAAAGAATCATATCTAACAAATTAATTATACAGGAAAATGAACCGGAAAAGTTCTTTCAGAAAATACAATATTCTGTTTTACACCGGATTATTTTGCATGGTGCTTTTATCATGCACAACCACAAAAAAAGCAGCTGTCGATTTAAAGGATCTTTCCTATTTATACAATCCGACAAAAAGCTCTATAAAGCCACGTTTCAGTGTTTTTAATGAAACAGATGCATCGTCAGTTCTGTCAGTCAAGTTTTTTGCGACGGACTTGTTTTTCTCAGAGGCAAACCCACAAGGTGTTCCCATGGCTCAGATACTCATAACAGCTAAATTGTATAACATTACAAATGAAAGAATTCTGGCCGATACTGCTTTCATCGATGCTAATATTGTAAAGGAGGCCTCGCGCCAGGAATATGTTTATAAACTGTCACTTAAAGTCGGACATGGTGAAGATTATATTGCTGAAGTAAAGCTTCTTGACAAGTTGCGGGCCGAGGTCATACAATCATTCGTAACCTTCAATACCCGATCTAATAACAATAAATATAATTTCATTGCCCGCGGACACATCTTTAAAAATGAACTTTTTAATCCGGTTGTCAAAGTTAATGAATATGTAAATCTTCTTTATCCTTTAAGGCCAATAGACAGTTTGTACATCTCTTACTATAAGCCTCTGAATGAGGTGCCTTATCCCCCTTCGATGCTGCTGCCTGAAAAAATCATTGATTATGAGCCTGATACAGTTGTCGCCCTTCCCTATTCAGACACATTGCCTCTCATGCTTCCAAAAGAGGGTGTTTATTTCTGCACACCTGAAAGAGACTCAGAAGAAGGATACACCTTTTTCAATTTCGGAGAGACATTCCCTTCGATGACGGTCCCGGCAATAATGATTAAACCTCTTGCTTATCTTGCCTCGGAAGAGGAAATGAATGAAATGCTTTCTTCGGCACGACCCAAGGTTGCACTCGATGAATTCTGGATAAAGTGCGGCGGAAATATTGATAAATCAAGAGAACTGATACGTATTTATTATACAAGGATCCTCTATTCAAACTATTATTTCACATCGTTCAAAGAGGGCTGGAGAACTGAGAGAGGAATGATCTATACAATTTATGGTCCTCCGGACAAGGTGTATAAAAATTCAGAGGAGGAAAGCTGGGGATACCGGAGACCTGTATTAAAATCTTCATGGGGTGGAAGATACCATCTTAAGGAGCAATATCTTTTTTTCAATTTCAGAACCAGACAAAACAAATTCTCCGATAATGATTTCTACCTGAGCAGGAATGAAACTCTTGTAACTTACTGGGATAAAGCGATTGCCAGCTGGAGAAAAGGTATAGTTTTCCGTCTTGATAATCCTGAAGATTTATAGTTTTTCTAAAGTGAAAGAATCAGATTGCATTTATGGACTCAGGGCAGTTATTGAGGCTGTCAGGGCAGGTAAGCAGATCGACCGCCTGCTTATAAAACAGGGCTTGCAGGGCGCTTTATATCATGAATTAATGATTGAGGTGCGGAATCATAATATTGCTTACCAGATAGTGCCTCTTGAAAGGATTGAACTGGTTACGCGGAAAAATCATCAGGGTGTTTTAGCCTGGGTCTCACTTATTGAATTTCAGTCGATTACAAATCTCCTGCCAATGATCTTCGAGAAGGGAGAAGATCCTTTGATTATCGCTCTTGACGGGGTCTCGGATGTAAGGAATTTCGGAGCAATAGTAAGGAGTGCCGAATGTCTTGGGGCTCATGCAGTTATTATCTCCGAAAAAGGTTCAGCAAGGATCACAGCCGATGCCATCAAGACATCCGCAGGAGCCCTGCATTCCTTTCCGGTTTGCAGGGAAAAAAGTATTGTAAGATCTGTGGAGTACCTTAAGGAATCAGGACT
>Ga0315284_10004763_pt1 | contig 19289 bp, 33 predicted proteins | sample YL17G09_16_MG_FD_203696 | JGI IMG/M metagenome (GOLD analysis project Ga0315284, IMG submission 203696) | Sediment microbial communities from Yellowstone Lake, YNP, Wyoming, USA - YL17G09_16 | ecosystem: Environmental > Aquatic > Freshwater > Lake > Sediment | place: USA: Wyoming | collected... | reverse complement strand
GGAGGAAATATGGCAAAGGCTAAATTTGAGAGAGTAAAGCCCCATGCAAACGTAGGGACGATAGGTCACATAGACCATGGCAAGACCACGTTGACATCCGCAATAACGAAGTATTTAGCAACGAAGGGGCAGGCACAGTACAGGTCATTTGACAGCATTGACAACGCGCCTGAGGAGAAGGCCAGGGGCATCACAATAGCGACGGCACATATAGAGTATGAGACAGACAAGAGGCATTATGCACATGTAGACTGTCCTGGGCATGCTGATTACATAAAGAACATGATCACGGGTGCGGCACAGATGGACGGAGCGATACTTGTAGTGGGGGCGAATGATGGGCCTATGCCACAGACGAGGGAGCACGTTTTATTAGCGAGGCAGGTAGGGGTACCGTACATAGTAGTATTCATGAACAAAGTAGACATGGTAGATGACCCGGAGATCTTAGATTTAGTAGAGCTTGAGGTAAGGGAACTTCTGACGAAGTATCAATTTCCTGGTGACAAGATACCGGTGATAAGGGGCAGTGCGCTGAAGGCAATGGAGAGCGCCGGTACAGATTCCAAAGCAGCGGAATACCAGTGTATTCAGGAGCTTTTGGATGCGATAGACAGCTACATACCGACGCCTGACAGGCCGATAGACAAACCATTTTTAATGCCGATAGAGGATGTATTTTCGATCTCAGGTCGTGGGACGGTTGTGACGGGAAGGGTAGAGAGGGGGATAGTAAAAGTAGGAGAAGAGGTAGAGATTGTAGGACTTGGAGAGACGAGGAAGACAGTTGCCACCGGTGTAGAGATGTTCAGGAAGCTTCTTGATGAAGGTCGAGCAGGGGACAACGTAGGGGTATTACTTCGTGGGATAGGCAAGGACGAAGTAGAGAGGGGTCAGGTATTAGCGAAGCCTGGCAGCATCACGCCTCACACGAAGTTCAAGACAGAGGTATATGTATTGACGAAGGAAGAGGGCGGGAGGCACACACCGTTTTTCAAGGGATACAGGCCTCAATTTTACTTCAGGACGACAGATGTCACGGGGGTAGCGCAGTTACCTGAAGGAGCAGAGATGGTAATGCCTGGTGACAATGTAAGTTTGACGGTAGAGCTCATTTCACCGATAGCGATGGAGAAGGAGTTACGGTTTGCCATAAGAGAGGGTGGAAGGACAGTAGGGGCAGGTGTTGTTACTGAGGTATTGGAGTGATTTATAAATTTAAAAATCAAAAATCAAAAGTCAAGATTAAAGATTCTCTACGAGTCGTAGACTATAATTTTGATAGTTGCATTTTGAATTTTACAATTGAGTGAAACGACAAAGATGAATCAGAAGATAAGAATAAAATTGAGAGCATATGACCACAGAATACTTGACAGATCTGTGAAGGAGATAGTGGACACTGCACAGAGGACCGGAGCAAGAGTAGCAGGTCCTATACCATTACCTACAAGAATAAGTAAGATAACTGTTCTCAGGTCTCCACATGTGGACAAAAAGTCAAGAGAACAGTTTGAGATAAGAACACATAAAAGGCTGATAGATATTTATGATCCAACTCCTCAGACTGTTGATGCCCTTATGAAATTAGAGCTCGCAGCTGGTGTTGATGTAGAGATAAAATTATGATTTGTATTCTCGGGAAAAAACTTGGCATGACACAGATATTTACAGATGACGGGAAGATATGTCCTGTGACTGTTGTTGAAGCAGGGCCCTGTTGTGTTATTCAGGTGAAAACCCTTAAAAATGATGGATATGAATCAGTGAAGATGGGCTTTATAGAGACAGAAGAAAAGAAATTAAATAAGCCCCTATCCGGGGTATTTAAACGAGCAGGGGTTAAACCTTACAGGATATTAAAGGAATTCCCTATGAGTGGGTTAAAAGTTGGTGAGTTTTTAACCGTGGAAAAATTTGTAAAAGGAGACAAGGTTTCTATAGCAGGGGTCTCAAAGGGCAAAGGATTTCAGGGTGTTATGAAGAGACATCACTACGCTGGAGGGCCAGGTTCACACGGCTCGATGTTCAATAGGGCGCCAGGTTCAATTGGTGCGAGTTCTTTTCCCTCAAGGGTTTGGAAAAATAAAGGACTTCCAGGCCATATGGGACTTGAGAGAGTAACTTCTAAGAACCTCGAGATAATTGATGTGAAGACTGACCAGAATGTTCTCCTTATAAGGGGTGCAGTTCCAGGTGCGAAAGGTACCTATCTGGAGATAAGGAAGGAAGACTGACGTGCCAGAGGTTCAAATAAAGGATAAGGACAATAATACAGTTGGTAAAATGGAATTGCGTGAAGATATTTTTGGTGTCGATATGAAATCTACCGTAGTTCATCAAGCGGTAGTCAATTTTCTCGCAAATCAAAGGCAAGGCACCCATGCAACAAAGACGAAGGGGCTTGTCAGAGGAGGCGGTAAAAAACCATTTAAGCAGAAACATACAGGAAGGGCAAGAGCAGGAAGTATTCGTTCCCCTTTATGGAGAGGCGGAGGAATAGTCTTTGGACCGCAACCGAGGGATTATTCATATAACCTTCCCAAAAAGGTAAAGAAGCTTGCGTTAAAGACGGCACTTTCCATGAAGATGTCGGAAGGTGAGATTACAATTATAGATGGACTTTCAATTGATAAACCTAAAACGAAAGATATGGTTTCGATTTTGAAAAACTTCGGATTAGAAGGAAAAAGAACCCTTATCGTTATCCCTGAGAAGGATGAAGCAGTTACACTTTCTACGAGGAATATCCCGGGAGTAAAGGTGGTCAGGGTTTCTGATTTGAACACCTATAATGTGATCGTTCACGAGAGACTTATTATTACAAAAGATGCAATCAGCAGGTTTCACGTGGCGAGTGAGGGTGTTGAAGAATGAAGAGTGTATATACAATAATTAAAAAGCCTCTTTTTACCGAGAAAGGCAGCCATCTTAAGGAATCAGAAAATAAGATCTTGGTTGAGGTAAGCACTGATGCAAATAAACTTGAAATAAAAAAGGCTATCGAAGAGATTTTTAAGGTAAAAGTCGAGAAGGTTGCGACAGTAGCTGTGCATGGCAAATGGAAAAAATTAGGAAGATCTATTGGCAAAAGGCCTGATAGGAAAAAGGCATTGATTACTCTTAAAAAGGGTGAAAAACTCGATTTTATTGAGGGTGTATAATGGGGCTGAAGAAATATAATCCAACATCACCGGGCAGGCGATTTCAGACTGTATCTGACTTTGTCGATATAACGACAGATAAGCCCTTTGAACCACTCCTGAGACCCCTGAGGAGGTCAGGTGGCAGGAACAACGTCGGGCGTGTTACGACCTGGCATAGAGGAGGGGGTAACACGAGGTCATATAGGATTATAGATTTCAAAAGGGATAAGATAGGGGTTCCTGCAAAAGTTGAAACTATAGAATATGATCCAAACAGATCAGCAAGGATAGCCCTTCTTAAGTATAGAGATGGTGAGAAAAGATATATAATTGCGCCGTTAGGCATTCGGGTCGGAGATGAAGTTGTTTCAGGAAAAGAGGCTGAGATAAAGGTAGGGAATGCACTTCCCCTAAGTGATATGCCCTTAGGTACTTTTATTCATAACATTGAGCTACGTCCAGGACAAGGTGCGAAGCTTGCAAGGAGTGCAGGCTCCTCAGTACAGATGATTGCTAAAGAAGAAAAATATGTTCAGGTGAAACTCTCATCAGGTGAGGTGCGTTTTATACTTTCGGGTTGTATGGCAACTATAGGACAGGCGAGTAATCCTGATCACGAAAACATCACTTATGGCAAGGCAGGCAGGATAAGGTGGTTGGGCAGGAAACCTCATGTGAGAGGTGTTGCAATGAACCCGGTAGACCATCCACTGGGTGGCGGTGAAGGGAAAGCTTCAGGTGGTCGTCCTGCATGCTCACCATGGGGGAAGCCTGAAGGAGTGAAAACGAGAAAGAATAAGAGAACGAATAGATTTATTATTAAGAGGAGGAAATAGATTGCCGAGGTCCCTAAAAAAAGGTCCATTTGTGGATGAAAAGCTTATGAAAAAGGTAAAGACAATGATGGAGACTGGTGAAAAGAAGCTTATAAAGACATGGTCGAGACGCTCTACTATTATACCTGAATTTATCGGATATACCTTTGCAGTACATAATGGGAAGAAGTTTATACCCGTGTATGTCACGGAGAATATGGTTGGTCATAAGCTTGGCGAATTTTCACCTACGAGGACATTTCGAAGCCACGCAGGTTCAGAGAAAGCCGCGGCTGCAAAAGGATAAGTAAAAGGTTTATCATGGAATCAAAGGCAATATTAAAATATGCGAGGATGACGCCACGAAAGGCAAGAAGGGTTGTAGACCTGATAAGGGGCAAGCGTGCTGGTGATGCCCTTCTGGCCCTTCGTTTTATGCCATATAGAGGTGCAAAATTTTTAGAAAAGCTTCTCAAATCGGCAATGTCTAATGCAGAACAGAAAAAGGCTACTGATCCTGAAGCAATGAAGATTGTAAAGGCACTCGTTGATCAAGGACCAGTAATGAAAAGGGTTGAACCGAGGGCAATGGGAAGGGCTAACGTTATCAGAAAGAGGACATGCCATATAACATTAGTTTTATCAGAAGAAAAATGATGAGGAGGTAGGTTTTGGGTCAAAAGACGCATCCTATAGGAGTTAGGCTTGGAATAATTAAAACATGGGATTCGAGATGGTATCGCAAGAAAGGATATGTTGAACAACTTCTCGAAGACATCACCATAAGAAAGACTCTTAAGGACAGACTGTTCCATGCGGGTGTCCCAAAAATAGAGATAGAGCGAGCTGGTCAGAATTTGAGGGTAATAATTTATACCGCGAGACCCGGAATCATTATTGGGAAGAAAGGGACTGAAGTTGAAAAGCTCAGAAAAGACCTCAAGTTGATGACAGGTAAAGAAGTTGCGATAGATATAAAAGAGATAAGGAAGCCAGAAATAGATGCTCAACTTGTTGGAGAAAATATATCTCTTCAGCTTGAAAAACGGGTTGCTTTCAGAAGGGCGATGAAAAAGGCTGTGGCATCTGCCATGAGATTTGGCGCCCTTGGAGTAAAAATCTCATGCTCAGGAAGACTCGCAGGAGCTGAGATAGCGCGGTCAGAATGGTACAGGGAAGGCAGGGTCCCACTTCATACGTTTAGAGCTGATATAGACTACGGTTATGCAAAAGCAAGAACAACGTATGGTGTTATAGGGGTGAAAGTGTGGATCTACCACGGGGATGTGTTGCCAGAAGGTAAAGCTAAAGAAAATTAGGTGATAGTATGTTAATGCCCAAAAAGGTCAAATTTAGAAAGATGCAGAAAGGCAGAATGAATGGGAAAGCCTATAGAGGCTCTACAGTCACTTTTGGAGAATTCGGCATGAAGGCACTTGAGCCTGGATGGATTTCGAGTAGGCAGATCGAAGCAGCAAGAATTGCGATTACACGTCATGCAAAAAGAGGATGCAAGGTATGGATAAGGATTTTCCCTGATAAACCAATAACGAAAAAACCTGCTGAGACAAGGATGGGTAAAGGAAAAGGAGCGCTTGAGTACTGGGTTGCTGTGGTGAAGCCAGGGAGGATCCTCTATGAAATGTCAGGTGTGAGCGAAGAGCTTGCAAAAGAAGCCTTTCGTCTTGCTTCTCATAAACTGCCTCTGGAGACAAGATTTGTAAAAAGAGATGAGAAGATCCTGTGAAATCATCTGATCTCAGGGCAATGACAATAGACGAACTAGTGCAAAAAGAGAAGGACCTCAGAAAAGAGTTCTTCAATTTAAGGTTTCAGCAAGCAACAGGCGAGATAGAGAACCCGATGCGGATACATGCAGTAAGAAAAGATATTGTAAGAGTGTTAACGATTAAAAGTGAAAAGTTGAAAACAGAAGGTAGAAGAAATGTCTAAAAAAGTTTATACAGGTAAAATCGTGAGTGATAAGATGGATAAAACAGTAGTTGTTGCTGTGACAAGACTGTTTCAGCATCACAGGTACAAGAAGACAGTAAAAAGAGTCACAAAGTTTAAGGCACATGATGAGGAGAACAGGTGTAGTATTGGTGATACCGTCAAAATTATAGAGGCAAGGCCTCTGAGCAAAGACAAAAGGTGGATGGTAGTAGATATTTTAGACAAGGGAGCAAGAGGTGATTGAAGATGGTTCAACTGAGGAGCATGCTCGAGGTAGCAGATAATTCAGGTGCAAAAAAAGTACAATGCATAAAGGTACTTGGGGGTTCTCATAGAAAGTATGCACGGCTTGGTGATATTGTTGTGGTAAGTGTCAAAGAGGCACTGCCTGATAGCAATATTAAGAAAGGGATAGTCACAAAAGCAGTTGTTGTGCGGACAAAAAAAGAGCACAGAAGAACAGACGGGTCTTATATACGGTTTGATCAGAATGCAGTTGTTCTTATAAATACAGAGGGTGAACCAGTCGGGACAAGGATTTTTGGGCCTGTGGCAAGGGAACTCAGATGGAAAGAGTTTACAAAAATAATCTCTTTGGCCCCGGAGGTGCTTTAGGAACTATGAGTTTGGGTATCAAGAAAGATGATACAGTTTTAATAATTTCTGGCAAGGAAAAGGATAAACGGGGGAGGGTTCTTTCTGTGAACCCTTCAAAAAATATGCTTCTTGTAGAGAGGATTAATATAATCAAAAAACACATGAAACCGAGCAGAAAATATGCTCAGGGTGGAATTATTGAGAAGGAAGCGCCACTTCATATATCGAATGTAATGCTCATATGCCCGAAGTGCAGCAAACCAACAAGGATGAGCAGTACAATGCTCTCAGGCGGTAAAAGAGTAAGAGTATGCAGGAAATGCAAGGAGGTAATAGACCAGTAATGGTACCACGGCTTAAAGAAAGATATTTGAGAGAAGTTGCTCCTGCGATGATGAAAGAATTTTCATATAGGAATGTAATGGAGGTACCCAAGATACAGAAGATTGTCCTTAATGTTGGTCTTGGAGAGGCGATACAGAACATAAAACTCCTTGATGCAGCGCAGAAGGAACTCTCCTTAATAACGGGACAGAAAGCGGTTGTCACTAAGGCAAAGAAATCAATTGCGAGCTTTAAACTAAAGCAGGGAATGCCGATAGGGTGTAAGGTGACCCTCAGAGGGAACATAATGTATGAATTTCTTGATAGATTTATAAACCTTGCTTTACCAAGAATCAGGGATTTCAGAGGTGTATCAGGAAGATCTTTTGACGGGAGAGGGAACTATTCATTGGGTTTTAAAGAGCAGTTTATCTTCCCCGAGATAGATTATGACAAAGTAGAAATGGTTCATGGTCTTGATATCATAATTTGCACTAATGCGAAAACAGATAAAGAAAGCAAGGCTGTGTTACGTTATTTAGGAATGCCGTTTAGAAATTGAGAGGATTGACTAATGGCGAAGACTTGTATGATAGAAAAAGCCAAGAGGCAACCAAAATTCCGGGTAAGAGCTCATAGTAGATGTAAAATATGCGGGAGACCAAGAGGCTATTTAAGGAAGTTCGGTATGTGCAGGATTTGCTTTAGAACACTTGCTCTTGAAGGACATATACCCGGGGTAATTAAATCAAGCTGGTAGAGGTGAATTAATGTTAACCGATCCGATTGCAGACATGCTTACAAGGATAAGAAATGCAGTGCGTATAAAGGCAGAAAAGGTTGATGTTCCTGCCTCCAGAATGAAATTAGAGGTAGCAAAGATATTGAAAGAAGAGGGATTTATTAAGGCATATAAAATATTAAAGGATAAAAGGCAGGGCATACTGAGGATAGTATTGAAATATATGGACAATGACAATGTGATCTCAGGATTGAAGAGGGTGAGTAAGCCGGGCCGAAGAATTTATGTGAACAAGGGTGAAATCCCGAGAGTCATGAGTGGTGTCGGTATCGCTATTCTCACCACATCAAAAGGGATAGTAAGTGATAAAGTCTGCCGCCAAGAAGGCGTTGGGGGAGAGGTTATCTGTTATGTGTGGTAACCCCCGTTAGAGATTTATTTCTCTTTAAACGGGGTAAAGGAGAAAGCTAAAAATGTCAAGAATCGGGAGAAAGCCGATAGAGATCCCTAAGGATGTAAAAGTAGTGGTGGAAAATAGAACAATAACAATACAGGGTCCTAAAGGGCAGTTGAGCTGGAACTATCCTGACAAGATAAAAGTTTCAGTAAACGGGAGCACGATAGTAGCAGAGAGGACAGATAACTCGAGAACTGAGAGGTCGCTTCATGGTCTCACAAGGAGTATCATTTCTAATATGGTCACAGGGGTATCTCAGGGCTACCAAAAAGTTCTTGAAATAGTTGGTGTTGGTTACAGGGCCCAGGTTAAAGGAGATAAGATTGTCTTGACACTTGGGTACTCCCATCCCATTGAGGTTCAATTACCAGAAGGGATTAAGGCCTCGGTTGATACAAAGCAGACACAAATTACACTTTTTGGAATTGACAAACAGCAACTTGGGCAGATAGCTGAAAATATCAGATGCCTGAGGAAGCCTGATGCGTATAAGGGTAAGGGAGTGAGATATTCAGGCGAAAAGCTCAAATTGAAAGCTGGTAAGGCAGGGAAAAAATAATTAACTGATGACTGATAACTAGTAACTGAATTTTTGGAGGTTTTTTTGGCAAGGAGTAAGAAAGAGGGCAGACAGAGACGCTGTCGAAGGATAAGAAAGAAGGTATTCGGAGCTCCAGAAAGGTTAAGACTATCTGTATATAGGAGTTTGAATAATATGTATGCTCAGATTATCGATGACTTTAAGGGACATACTATAGTCTCTGCATCAAGTCTTGATAAGAAGTTTGAAGATACAAAGTCACACAAAGGAAATATCAATACAGCAAAACTGGTTGGAGAGCTTATCGCAAAAAAGGCTTTGGAGAAAGGCATAAAAAAGGTTGTTTTTGATAGGGGTGGATATCTTTACCACGGCAGGGTAAAGGCATTAGCAGAGGCAGCGAGAGAAACAGGATTGGAATTTTAAATAGTTGTCAGTTTTTAGTTTTCAGTTTTTAATTACTAACAACTTATAACTAATAACTTTTGAAGGGGGTATAGTGGGAAGAATTGATCCGGAGGGATTGAATCTTAAAGACAAGGTTGTATTTATCAACAGGGTAGCAAAAGTAGTGAAGGGTGGAAGACGATTTTCTTTTACTGCTCTTGTTGTTGTCGGAGACGGAGAAGGGACTGTTGGTATGGGCAAAGGAAAGGCAACAGAGGTTCCTGAGGCTATAAGGAAGGCGGTAGAACAAGCAAGGAAATCTCTTATAAAATTCCCTATAAAATATAGCACAATTCCCCACAGAGTCATAGGAAGGTTTGGTGCGGGCACGGTGGTTATGAACCCTGCACAGAAAGGTACTGGTATTATTGCAGGAGGTGCGGTAAGAGCAGTCTTAGAAGTAGCAGGTGTACAGAATATTGTTGCAAAATCCCTTCGTAGCCATAATCCTTTTAATACAGTAAAGGCAACTCTGCATGGGCTTGAAAGTCTCAAGGACCCTGACTCGGTCAAGAAACTCAGGGGCAAGGTTGAAGAAGAGACTCAGGAGGTATCATGAAGATAGCCGATTTGAAACCTGCAAAAGGAAGCACAAAAAAAGGTAAGAGGGTTGGGCGAGGTGTTGGTTCAGGACACGGCAAAACCTCCTGTAAAGGCCACAAGGGGCAGAAGGCACGTTCTGGAGGAACAAAAGGACCAGGTTTTGAAGGTGGACAGATGCCTCTGCAGAGGAGAATTCCTAAAAGAGGGTTTAAAAACCGTTTTAAAATAGAGTATGCAATCATAAATCTCAAGGACGTAAGTAACTTAGACGGAATAGAGGTGATCACACCTGATGACCTCCTTGAAAGAGGTATCGTAAAAAAATTGAAGGATGGCCTCAAAGTCCTTGGTAATGGCGAGATTAAAAGACCTTTTACAATAAAGGCACATGCATTTAGTGCTTCTGCGTTAGCCAAGATAGCTGCTGCAGGTGGGAAGGCAGAGGTTATCTAAAATCAAAAATAAAAATGTAAAAATAAAAATTATGGAACTCATATGTTTTGAGTTTTTAATTTTAAATTTCAATTTTTAACATGGGCATTATCTCAAGTATCCAGAATATATTTAAGATTCCAGAGTTAAAAAACAGGGTTCTTTTTACCCTTGCACTCCTTGCGGTTTACAGGATCGGTTGTCATATCCCCACCCCAGGGATTAACGGAGAAGAGCTGAGTAAGTTTCTTACTGAAAAGGGTGGGGCACTTATGGGCTTTTTTGATATGTTTTCAGGTGGGGCTTTATCGAGGGTGACTATCTTTGCCCTTGGCATAATGCCTTATATAAGCGCATCAATTATCCTCCAGCTGCTTACAGTGGTAATTCCTGCTATAGGGAAGCTTGCAAAAGAAGGAGAAGCAGGCAGGAAGAAGATTGTGAGATATACAAGATATGGGACGATGATTATCAGCGCAGTTCAATCTTTTGGCATTGCTGTGGGTCTTGAGGGTATGCAAGGAGGCGCATTTATACAAAACCCCGGATGGTCGTTCAGGATACTCACAATGATTACCCTCACATCAGGAACAGCTTTTATCATGTGGCTTGGAGAGCAGATTACTGAGAGAGGCATAGGGAATGGCATATCACTTATAATATTTGCTGGAATTGTTGCAAGATTTCCTAACGCTGTTATAGATACTATTAGACTTGCACAGGTAGGAGAACTACCTATTTTATTCGTTATCTTGCTCATTGTGATGATGGTGGCTGTTGTCGGTGTGATAATTTACGTAGAGAGGGGACAGAGGAAAATTCCCATTCAATATGCGAAGAGAGTCGTGGGCCGTAAAGTATATGGTGGTCAATCTACACACCTGCCTTTGAAGATAAATACTTCAGGAGTTATTCCTCCGATATTCGCATCTTCTATCATTATGTTTCCTGCAACTGTGGCAGGTTTTATCGCAATACCTTGGGTGCAAGAAATTGCCAGACAGTTTTCTCCCGGTTCAGTGCTCTATACAACGCTTTATGTCAGTATGATCTTTTTCTTTGCATACTTTTATACCGCTATTATTTTTAATCCTGTTGATATCGCAGATAATCTCAAGAAGTATGGTGGGTATATTCCCGGTATCAGACCTGGCCAGAAGACCTCTGAATATATCTACAAGGTACTTACAAGGCTGACATTTGTGGGTGCTATCTATCTCGGGGTTGTGTGTATTATTCCTGAGATTCTCATCACAAAATTCCATGTACCTTTCTATTTTGGAGGTACTTCTCTCCTTATTGCAGTAGGGGTGGCCCTTGATACCGTTTCCCAGATAGAGTCGCACCTTATTACACGTTCATATGAGGGCTTTCTCAAAAAGGGAAGAGTAAAGGGGAGGAGAGGGTAGGTTAATTAAAAATTAAAGATTAAAAATGCAAAATGCAAAATTTTTATATATATGATTATCCTGAAGTCTCCAGAAGAAATAGAAAAAATGGAGCAGGCATGCCAAATTGTCGCAATGACGCTTAATGCCTTAAAAGGTATGGTGAGCCCAGGAATTACCACAGAAGAGATCGAAAAGGTTGCAGATGCCTCTATAAGATCAAATAATGCAATACCTGCATTTAAAGGATACAGAGGGTACCCGGCGAGTATCTGCACATCCATTAATGATGAGGTTATTCACGGTATACCGTCAAAGAGGGTATTGAGAGATGGTGATATCCTGAGTATCGATCTTGGTGTGTATAAAGATGGTTTTTATGGGGATGGTGCTGTAACGTTTCCTGTAGGGAGGATTGATTCAGATGTTGAAAGGTTGCTCAGGGTAACAGAGGAATCTTTATATAGAGGGATAGACAGGGCAAGGGTTGGCAATAGAGTGTCTGATATCTCATATTCTATTCAAAGGCATGTTGAATCAAATGGTTTTTCTGTGGTGAGAGCATTTGTAGGGCATGGCATAGGCAGAGATTTGCATGAAGAGCCGCAGATTCCTAATTTTGGTCTCCAAGGGCGTGGTCCAAGGCTCAGGGAAGGGATGACTTTGGCAATAGAACCAATGGTGAATGCAGGTGGATATGAGGTGCTCATACTCAATGATGGATGGACAGCTGTTACTGTTGATGGCAAACCATCAGCTCATTTTGAGCATACTATTCTTGTGACACAAGGTAACCCTGTGATCTTGACTAAAATTGATAAAAAAGCTAAAATAACAAGTTAATGGCAAAAGAGGAAAATATAGAAGTTCAGGGGACAGTTGTAGAGACTCTCCCAAATGCAATGTTTAAAGTTGAGCTTGAAAATGGTCAGGTTATACTTGCTTATGTATCAGGAAAGATAAGGATGCATTTTATAAAAATTTTGCCAGGCGATAAAGTTACTGTGGAACTTTCACCGTATGATCTTACAAAGGGCAGGATAACGTATAGGGCTAAATAAAAAAGCAACAAGTGAGAAGTTGAACATTCATTGCGTATAAGTTTTTATAAGAAGGGGTAAACATGAAAGTTCGTTCGTCGGTAAAACCTATATGTGCAAAATGCAGGATAATAAAGAGAAAGGGTGTTATAAGGGTTATATGTGATAACCCAAGGCATAAACAGAGACAGGGATAAAAAAACAGTGAAAAGTTATAAGTTAAGAGTTATAAGTGAAAGAATCTCTGAACTTCGAACTAAAATCTCTGAACTGACAGAGGAGGGATAAATTGGCAAGAATTGCAGGAGTTGATTTACCCAAAAACGAGCGTGTAGAGATAGGCCTGACAAGGATATTTGGTATAGGGAGGACAACTTCGCACAGGATATTGTCCGAGACAAAGGTTAATCCTGACATGCGGGTAAAAGACCTTTCTAATGAAGATATCGTAAAAATAAGAACAGTAATAGATAGAGATTATAGGGTTGAAGGCGATTTACGGCGTGATATATCCATGGGAATAAAAAGACTTATCGATATAAGCTCTTACAGAGGACTGAGACATCGTTTAGGTCTCCCTGTAAGGGGTCAGAGGACTAAGACAAATGCTCGAACTCGCAAGGGTCCAAGAAGAGCAGCCGTTGGCAGGAAGAAGGAGGCATAACTGAATGGCTCAAAGGAAGAAAGGTGTCAAGAAAGAGAAAAGGAATATTACTTATGGAGCAGCTCATATTCAGGCTACGTTTAATAACACAATAGTAACGATAACTGACCCGAGCGGTAATGTGATCACCTGGTCAAGTGCCGGCAATTTAGGATTCAAAGGCTCAAGGAAAGGTACGCCCTATGCAGCACAGATGGCAGCTGCTACTGCAGCAAAGAAGGCAATAGACTCAGGTATGAAACAGATTGATATTTTTGTAAAAGGTCCTGGCGCAGGAAGAGAGTCTGCTATCAGAGCACTTCAGGCAACAGGTCTGGAGATTAACCTTATAAAAGATGTAACTCCTGTTCCTCATAACGGTTGTAGGCCTCCGAAAAGGAGGAGGGTATAAATGGCAAGATATACCGGAGCTTTATGCAGGATTTGCCGCAGGGAAGGAGAAAAACTTTTTCTTAAGGGTGATAGATGTTATACAGAGAAATGTGCTATAGAGAGAAGAAAATATCCTCCAGGACAGCATGGACAGGGGTACAGAAAATTATCTGATTACGGGCTTCAACTCAGAGAAAAACAGAAGGTCAGAAAGACGTATGGACTTGTTGAAAGACAATTCAGGAGGTATTTCCATGAGGCTGAAAGAAGTAAAGGGATTACAGGAGAGATGCTTCTTCAGCTTCTTGAGAGTCGTCTTGATAATGTGGCATATCGCATGGGTTTTACATCGAACAGGCGTAAGGCGAGACAGCTTATCAGTCACGGTCACTTTCGTGTAAATGGGAAAAAGGTAAATATTCCTTCATATCTAGTGAAAGGGGGAGACTTAGTGGAAGTCGATGAAGCGAGCAGGGATATACCGGAGATTATTGATAGCCTTTCAAAGGTTGAGCATAGAGGAATACCTGCATGGGTTGAAGTTGATAATGCAAACTTTAAGGGTAAGGTTCTCCATGTTCCTTCGAGGGATGAAATACAGCTTCCTATACAGGAGAAACTCATAGTAGAACTATACTCTAAATAAGAAACAAGAAGTGAGAAGTAACATTTTTACTATTTCTCGTTTTTAGATTTATTACTTAAATTAAAAAAGAGGCAGAGGAGGCCTTTATGGATCTTAAAAAGAGAGGCTTTCAGCTACCTGAAAAAATCAGGTTTGATGAAGAGACCCTTACAAATACGTATGGTAAGCTTATTGCAGATCCCTTGGAACGTGGTTTTGGTACCACTATAGGGAATGCCCTCAGAAGAGTTTTGCTCTCCTCTATTGAGGGAGCAGCAGTCACCGCAGTCAAAATACAGGGTGCCCTCCATGAGTTCTCTACACTAAAGGGGATTAAAGAGGACATCATTGATATAATTTTGCATCTCAAAAATCTCAGATTCAAGCTTTATTCTGACGGAAAGAAAATAGCGACAATAAAAGTGAAAGGCCCTAAGAACATAACAGGAGACGATATAAAGGGGGATGCGTCTTTTGAAGTTCTTAACTCCGAACAGGTTATCGCAACATTAGATAAGGATGCCACATTTGAAGCTGAGATGCACATAAAGAAAGGCAAAGGATATGTGCCTGCCGAGTTAAATAAAGAAGAAGACCTTTCTGTGGACATGATTGCTGTTGATTCTGTTTTTACTCCAATAAAGAAAGTTAATTTCACTGTTGAGAAGGCAAGAGTTGGAAGGGCAACAGACTACGATAGGCTTGTAATGGAGATATGGACGGATGGGAGTATCACACCAGTAAAAGCAGTTTCACAGGCTGCGTCTATCGTAATTGAGCATATGGATCTATTTATATTAGAAGAGGAAAAAGAACAAGAAGAAGCCATTTCTGTTGAGGAAGGGAGTGAGGTTCATTCGATAATTGAGGATCCTATATTCAATAGTAATCTTCTTAAAAGCGTTGATGAACTCGAACTCTCGGTAAGATCCTATAATTGTCTGAAGAATGCAAATATAAAAACCATTGCTGACTTGGTACAAAAGACAGAGTATGAGATGCTTAAGACAAAGAACTTTGGACGAAAGTCCCTTAACGAGATAAAGGATATACTCCATTCGATGGGACTTCGTCTCGGTATGAGAGTTGATATGAATGCCCTTAACAGGGAAGTAGCTTCATTGAGTGGAGGTGTTCAGCGAGATGCGACACAGAGTTGATGGCAGATTATTCGGGAGGACTGCGAACCAAAGAAAAGCTCTTTTGCGGGGTCTGGTAGCTTCACTTTTTGAATACCAGAGGATTGAGACAACTGTTGCAAAGGCAAAAGAGACAAAGAAGATTGCAGAGAGGATAATAACGCTTGGTATTAAGGGGGATTTACACGCAAAACGAATTGCTCTTTCCTATATCCCTAATCGGGCTGTTATTTCAAAGCTCTTCAGCGAAATAGCCCCAAGATTTTCTGGAAGAAACGGGGGATATCTCAGGATTGTGCAGACAAGAAATAGGGTTAAGGATGCTTCACCAATGGCTGTACTTGAATTTATTGATTACGAGGGAGTAAGCAAATCTAAGGCCATAAAGTCCGAGAAAAAAGAACCAAAGAAGACAACTACATAGCTCTTCGCATTGTCAAACCATATAAATGCAGTAGCCCCAAAAAAAATGAGATATTTATGTCTCAAAAAAGACACAAAGGATGATGAAAATTATAGTAATCCCCCTACATCCCCTTTTAGAAAAGGGGGATGTAAAGCGGTGAGAAGTTCCAAATGAGGTTAATCTATATTCCCCTCTTTTGTAAAGATGGGCGAGGGGAGATTACTAAAAACAACAAATTCAATAAGGTAGAGGTATTTTAAGGTGAAAATCCTTGTTACAGGTGGGGCAGGGTATATTGGAAGTCATATAGTCAAGGCCCTCGGTGAAAAGGGTCATGATATAGTAGTATACGACAATCTCTCCTATGGTCATGAATGGGCAGTGCTCAATGGTCGTCTGGTAAAAGGCGATCTTGACGACCAAAGGCTCCTTAATGCTATCTTTGAGGCAGAGGATTTTGAAGCTGTTATACACCTTGCTGCATTTGTTGTGGTAGAAGAGTCTGTAAGAGAACCTGTAAAATATTATAAAAACAATTTCGTAAATACACTCAACCTTATCGAAGCATGTATCACACACAATGTAAGCAAGTTAATCTTTTCGTCATCAGCAGCAGTTTATGGAATACCTGAAAAGGTCCCTGTTACAGAAGATGCACCTCTCCAGCCAATAAACCCTTATGGCTCATCAAAGGAAATGGTAGAGCATGTGCTTGATGATGTGAGCAAGGCTCATAATTTCAGATATATATCGCTCAGGTATTTTAACGTTGCAGGCGCTGACCCGCTTTCAAGAATTGGACAAGCAAGGAAAGATGCTACTCACCTGATTACTGCATCTTTAAGGACAGCACTTGGAATAAAAAACCACCTCTATTTATTCGGGACAGATTATCCTACCCCGGATGGAACGTGTATTAGAGATTATATTCACGTTGATGATCTCGCTGATGTGCACATACTCGCACTTGAGTCTCTCGCATCAGGGGGTGTGAGCAGGGTATACAATTGTGGTTATGAACACGGATATTCTGTAAAAGAGGTAGTTGAGAAGGCAAAAAATGTCACAGGAATTGATTTTCCTGTTATGCCGGTAGGAAGGAGGCCTGGAGACCCGCCAGCACTTATAGCAGATGCATCAAGGATCAAAAAAGAACTTGACTGGAAGCCAAAATACGATGATCTCGAATATATAATTAAGACAGCGTGGGAGTGGGAGAAGAAAATTAACGTTAAAACTCAAACGCATCCTTGATATGCTCTATTGCCTCTTTCCCATTCTTAATATAAAAAATACTGAGGACATCAAACCTTGCCGGAGATTCTTGCCCCTTATTTTTTAGATAAAGTAAGGCTAAATTTTTCAGCTTTTGCCTTTTCTTATTATTTACTGCTTCGAATGGGTAGCCAAAGGAATCATTTTTCCTTGTTTTTACTTCAATGAATACTGTTGTATTTCCATCTTTTGCAATAATATCGATCTCACCAATAAAAGTCTTGTAATTCCTCGCAATTATCTTATAACCTTTTTTCTTCAGAAAGGTTACAGCAAGATTTTCACCCTTAGTACCGAGAGCCTTCATTTCCTTCAAGCCTTCTGAGAAGTTTTGGTATCCCTTCAATATCTTTGATCTCCTTTTGACAGAGGATCTTCAAAAGTTCTCTGAAAGAAGAAAACTTTTCATAATGGCCTCTGAGGTGGGTTGAAAGCGCCTTATTGAGGCTTTCCCCCTTCTTATCCCAATCAGGAAGAATGATAACTCTATGGAATCTCTCTGCAATATCTAAACAAAAATCGTAGATACTCTTACCTCTGTGAACTGTGATAATTTCACCAACAAGACCGAGCGTCCTTAAGGCAGCTGCGTCTTTTTTGCCCTCTACAATAATAGGTATTGCTTTATTTATCTCATATAATTCTTCAAAGATCTCCCTTAACCTCTCTGCTCTCTCGATATCATCTGGTGAAAGTATATCCCTTTCTCTATTCATCTCTGAAAGCCTCTGCGTTTTTCCTCATTACATAAAGTGATTTATCCTAACATATTTACCATTAACTAAGAAGACCATAAGTAAAGTCACATAGATGTCTTTTTTTGTCATTCCGTGCTTGACACGGGGAAGGAATGACCTTTATATGGTCTAACTCATGAACTCCTTAGTAACCATGACTCGGAACCTTCAGCATATGTCGTCCAGAAGGGTAATGAAATAAGGACTCATGAGGGTTTCTGAGTTGACATTCATTATATTTTAATATATTTTAAAACTATGCCTGCTAAATTAGGTCAGCTTCTGATAGCATCTAATGTCATCTCAGAAGAGCAGCTGAAGGAGGCTCTGAATCTTCAGAGGAGAGAGGGTGGCCGGCTCGGGACGAACCTTGTAAATCTGGGGTATATCACCGAGGAAAAACTTGTGACATTTCTCAGCAGGCAGTGTGGTGTTCCTGCAATAAACCTTTCTGATTACAAGATAGACCCATCTTTATTAAAGCTCATACCCGTTGATATGGCGAGGAAGTATCTTATCATGCCTGTTGCGCGAGTTGGCGCGACCCTCACGATTGCGATGGCTGATCCATCCAATGTATTTGCGATAGACGATGTAAAGTTTATGACGGGATATAATGTTGAGGTTGTCGTATCAGGTGAGTCTTCGATTTTTAATGCCATATCGACGCATTATGTAGGCCATGGTGAGGCTCTTGTGGCATCAAAGAAGACAACCGTTTCACAGATGCTCCAGATAAAGGATTATACCATATCGGATTTTGACGGGGAGATTGAAGCAGGTGCATTATCAGTTGATGAAGGAATGATGGTTGACACAGATGAATTTGATAAGACAGTGGACAAGGCTGTTGGAGATATTGAAGTAATAGACGAAAAGGAGGATGCCGAAGTTGTAAGAGATGTTGCGCCACCCATAGTGAAGCTTATTAATGGAGTCCTGATAAATGCGATAAAGGCTGGTGCGAGTGATCTCCATATTGAACCATATGAAAACTCTCTAAGGGTAAGACAGAGGGTTGACGGTACGATGTATACAGTAATGAACCTACCGGTAAAAATAAAGGCTGCCGTATCATCAAGGCTTAAGGTAATGGCAAAGCTCGATATTGCCGAGAGGAGAGTTCCTCAAGATGGGAGGATTAAACTGAAATATGGCAAAAAGAAAGAGATAGATTTCCGTGTTTCCACTGTACCTTGTCTTTTCGGTGAAAGAGTTGTGCTAAGGCTCCTCGATAAGTCAAACCTACAGTTAGACCTTTCAAAGCTTGGGCTTGAAGAAGAGGCATTGAGGGATTTCATGGATGCACTGGATAAACCATATGGCATGCTCTTAGTTACAGGACCTACTGGATGTGGAAAGACAACAACGCTCTATTCTGCGTTAAACCATATTAACAAGGTGGGTATTAATATATCAACCGCTGAAGACCCTGTTGAGTATAACTTTTTAGGAATAAATCAGGTGCAGGTGAAGGAGGATATAGGTCTTACATTTGCTGCAGCGTTAAGGTCTTTTTTAAGGCAGGACCCTGATGTCATCATGGTTGGAGAGATTCGTGACTTTGAAACAGCCGAGATTGCAGTAAAAGCAGCCTTAACAGGCCACCTTGTGTTGAGCACATTGCACACGAATGACGCTCC